>OJFP01000140.1_pt1 | contig 56152 bp, 48 predicted proteins | sample 1594141 | NCBI WGS metagenome assembly OJFP01 (sample SAMN05416843, study PRJEB24817) | seawater metagenome | isolation source: Sea water | place: Canada:Atlantic | collected 2013-07 | reverse complement strand
TAAAACAACCTCTTCGACTTGTCCCGAAGAAGTGGAGCGCATTTTAGAGATTTTTGACCTCACGTCAACCGCTAATTGTCATTAAATTGCATAAAAGTGTTTGTTTGCTTTTTAATTGTACAAGGTGAGCAAATATGCATCATAAAGTATATAAAGTCATACTAAAGACTTAACAATAAGGAGTTTCACTTAAGTCTATAGCTTAACTTTAGTAGCTATATTTTACCCATACAATTAAATTAACTTAAGTATTTGAGCTGTTTTACTTAATAAATGGATTTAGGCGCCATTTAATACTGTTTATATTTATTGCGATTGACACTTCCTTCATTAAAACGTTTAGTTAATGATAAACGCTTCGTGCTCGGTAGTTACATTTCAATAAGCACAGCGTTATATATGTTCATTACAATAAAAGTACGCATCCATTACATATTTATAAATAATACAAGCGATCCTTTGATAAGTTATTTTTATATTCTGGCCACAAAAAAAGCCGCTAGATAACTAGCGGCTTTGCTTGGCAATATATGAATTGCTTATAATATGGCGGTGAGGGAGGGATTCGAACCCTCGAAGGCTTGCGCCTTACACACTTTCCAGGCGTGCTCCTTCGGCCACTCGGACACCTCACCATTAAAAATTTTGAATTGTTAACGTGCATTCTACACAATCTGGTTTTAAGCCGATGAGCACGGGGGCGTGTCAATGCAACTTTGGCGGCCACTCGGACACCTCACCTTTTATCTCTAAGCTCTAAGCTCTAAGCTCTAAGCTCTAAGCTCTAAGCTCTAAGCTCTAAGCTGCGCTATGTTAGGAAAATAATCTTCATAACGCAACTTAATTTACCTAAAGGATAAGTAGTTGCTTACTTAACAAGCAACTGATTGAAGTTTTACTTATTCTTTTGTATTTCAGCGTTAAAATTTAACATACGATCAAGAGATTTTAATGCGCCAGTACGTAGGTTCATATCAACAAATACTTCACGACCTGTTGGATTTAAAAGTGCTTCCTCAATCTCTTTTAAACCATTCATCGCCATCCAAGGGCAATGAGCACAACTTTTACATGTTGCTCCTTCACCAGCTGTTGGTGCTTCAAAGAATTCTTTATCAGGACATAGTTGCTGCATTTTATAAAAAATACCGCGATCTGTAGCAACAATGAATTTTTTATTTGGTAGCGCTTGCGCTGCTTTGATAAGTTGGCTGGTAGATCCTACAGAGTCTGCTAGGTCTATAATTTCCGCAGGTGATTCAGGATGAACTAGTACAGCAGCATCAGGATGAAGTGTTTTCATATCAATTAACGCTTTGGTTTTAAATTCATCATGAACTATACAAGCGCCTTGCCACATTAACATATCAGCACCCGTTTGCTTTTCTATGTATGCACCAAGATGACGATCCGGGCCCCAAATAATTTTTTCACCTAAATCATCAAGATGCTCAACGATTTCTAGTGCACATGATGACGTTACTATCCAATCAGCGCGAGCTTTCACTGCTGTAGAGGTATTTGCATATACAACCACTGTTCTGTCTGGGTGCTGATCACAAAAAGCATGAAACTCTTCAATTGGGCAGCCTAGGTCAAGCGAACATGTAGCTTCCAATGTCGGCATAATTACTGTTTTTTCAGGAGTCAGTACTTTAGCAGTTTCGCCCATAAAGCGAACACCAGCGACAATAAGCGTATCTGCAGGATGATTATTTCCAAACCTTGCCATTTCTAATGAATCAGCAACACAGCCTCCTGTTTCTTCAGCTAACGCTTGAATCTCAGGATCAGTGTAGTAATGCGCGACTAGTACCGCATTTTTTTCTTTCAATAATACTTTAATACGCGCTTTATACTCTTCGCGTTCTACAGCATTTAACGGTGTAGGTTTTGCTGGAAATTGAAAGTCGAAGTTAACGGCTAAATTTGCTTGGGTCATATGTGATCTCAATGAGTACCTAAAAACGTGAGAATTATAAGGTATAGATGAACAAAAGTGTACTATGAATATGTACAAGCGTAGATCGGATTAAGCTAACTAATAATAAGTTTAATTAAGGGTGTTAAAACTAGAAAAAATACAGTTTAAGAAAATAATTTATATCGGTATGGCGAAGATAGAATTGTAAATTAAAAGTGGTCGGTCGTGAAGGATTTGAACCTTCGACAAATTGGTTAAAAGCCAACTGCTCTACCAACTGAGCTAACGACCGGTATTTGTTCTGCGCTGGCCTACTCGGTCAACGCGGGGCATATAATACTCATAATTTTTTTAAGTGCAACAACAATCTTCCCCTTTTTCCAACTTTATTGTCTGTTCGAACAAAAAGTCAGCAAAGCGTGCAAGTTATCATCAATAATTATGGTTTTAAACTTTTTAATCTTGGTTGTGCCAGTTTTGCTGCACTCGAATTAGGATACTCTGCAATGAGTTTATTGTAGATCGCAATCGCTTTACCTGGGCTATTTTCTTTTTGCTCAACCATAGCAAGCTTCAACATTGCGTCACTTCGTTTGCTTGAATCAGGGTAATTATTAACTACCGCATTAAATTCTTGACGAGCTTTACCTAACTCACCTTTATTAAATAATAACTGGCCGAGCCAATAATGTGCATTAGCAGCGTAACTTGAGTTAGGGTATCTTTGATTAAACGCTTCAAACTCTGGGATAGCTTGCTCATAACGTTTATCTTTTAACACCATATTTACCGCACGATCATAGGCTTCGTTTTCAGTTAAATTATTACTGTAATTTATCTGACCTGTGCCTGCAGAGGGAGCAGCAACTGTCGCTGGAGGTTGATTCGCTGGTTTTAGGGCTTCAGAAACTCTGCGATCGAGTTCTTGATACAACTCACGTTGTCGGTCAAGTACTTGACTTAGCTGATAGGTGTGTAACTCAGTGATGCCTCGAAGTTCATTAACTTCATTTTGTAATTCATCGAGTTGTTGCTGAACATTGACTTGAGCACGGTTACGCGCGTCGAGCTTGCGTTCAAGGCTAACAAGCTGATCACTTAAGCTTGAGTTGGCACTACTTGTTGTAGTTGTGCCTGAATTAATTTCAATAACAGGAGCAGGTTCTGCTGCTACTGCCAAATTGGCAGCAACAGCAAACGACATCCCGAATAGTATACTATTGGGTTTCATTTAATTACCTGATTAGTAGACTAATACAGCACGGCGGTTTTTAGCAAACGCGCCTTCGCTACGATCTTTAACCATAGGCTTTTCTTCACCGTAGCTAACAGTGCTAAGTTGTGAAGCTGAAACGCCCATATTCTCTAAAAATGTTTCAATCGCTTTTGCACGACGCTCGCCTAATGCAATGTTGTACTCTGGAGTACCACGCTCATCAGCATGACCTTCAATTAATACATTTACATTTGAGTTTTCGTTAAGAAATTTTGCATGTGCTTCAAGAATAGCAGCAAAATCACCACTTACTGATGACTTATCGAAATCAAAGTAAACGATATGTTCTGAACGTAATCTTTCAATTTCTTGACGTTTTTTAGCTTCAATAGCGTTAGCGCGTTGCATTGCTTCAACTTTTACTCGCTCTGCTTCTTCACGAGCTTTTTGTTCTGCCATTTCAGCTTGATTTTTCTGCATTGCACTAGTGTCTTCACTTGCCATGTCAGATGAACTACAAGCCGATAGAGCCATGATAGGTAAAACAACTGCTAGAGCTTTTACTGTTTTATTAAAGCGCATTTTATGTGTCCTTATGATATAAATTAAAGTTACTTATAATTATTATAAAAATGGTGACCATGAAGGTGACTTCACTTCGCCATTTAGTGCTGGCAATCTTGCCTTAAACCTTCCATCTACGGAAACTAAACTTAGTACCTGACGATTATTATGTAAAGTACTATAGATAATCATACCACCGTTAGGTGAAATACTTGGTGATTCATCCAAACGTGTTGATGTTAACACTTGGAAAATCCCTGAATCAAATTCTTGTTTTGCTAAATGATACTTGCCGCGTGTACGATTTACCATCACTAATTGTCGGCCGTCAGGTGTTAATGAACCGCCTAAATTCATTTCACCATCAAAAGTGAGTCTTCTTACTTTGCCATCGACTAAATTTACGCGATATAACTGTGCCCTTCCACCACGCTCTGAACTAAATATTAATGACTTACCATCGGGTGTCCAGCTTGGTTCTGTATCAATAGCTCGATGACGTGTTATTCGGCGCAACTTTTTAGTAGCAACATTCATAACATAGAGCTCTGGATTACCATCTTTAGATAGTACCATAGCTAAACTTTTGCCATCAGGTGACCACTTAGGCGCACTGTTAATCCCTTCAAATGAACTTATTAAATTACGCTGTCCTGAGTATATGTCAATAATATGAATTTGTGCTTGTCTGTTTTCAAATGTTACATAAGCTAACTGGTTACCACTCGGATGCCAAGAAGGTGACATTAATGGCTCTCTTGAACTTAATAAAACATGTTCATTAAAACCGTCATAGTCTGCTACCACTAATTGATAAGGGTACTCACCTTCATCACGAACAATAACATAAGAAATTTTCGTTAAGAATGCTCCGCGTGTCCCGGTTAACTTTTCATAAACAACATCGCTAATACGGTGAGCATAACGACGAAATTGATCAGCGCCAACTTCAACGGTACTTTCATCTAACACATGATCAGAGGTGCCGACTAACTTGCCATTGCTTAGCATTTGCGTTTCGCCACCGGTTACTTGACCACGAATAACATCAACAAGCTGATATTTGATTTCGTAGCGCCCGATTGATGCCTCACTTACCTCACCAATAACAATTGCTTCAACCCCTTCACTTGCCCAAGCAGCATAATCAATTTGGCTATCATCATGCGGAGATTGCGGAAAACGTGACTCGTTAATAGGATTAAACTTACCACTGCGCAGTAAATCATCACTGATTACTTTTGATAAACGCTCCGGCATTACACCAACACCTGTCCATTTGAAAGGTATCACTGCAATTGGCCGTGCACTATCTACCCCTTCAGTTATAACAATTTCTAGGGTTGCTAATGCTTGTTTTGACAACAAAGCAGCGAAGAAGAGTAAAAATAGAGTTACTTTTTTCATAGAGTTGATTATTTTCCTAATTTATACAAAAGCTTAATTAAATTTGTCTGGTGCTACCGTTAAACTAATTGTTCTCATTTCTCGAAATATTTCAGGGTCTTTAGAAACAGGCAAAGTGCCCGCTTTATAGACTGCTGTTTTTGCTGCTTCGCAAACTCTTCTATCACCCGAACCGGTAACAACATTAGTAACAAACCCTGATGGTGCAAGACTTATGGTTAATTTACAAGACTTACCTTCCATTGTACTGCGATCGGTAATTAAATTACGTTTGATAGTCTGTGTAATTAATGCTGTGAATCGACCTATTTCTGTCATCATTTGCTGACGACGAGCTTGCTGACGACTTGCCATTTCCTCGGCCATTTGCTGCTCTATCAATTCTTGTTGTGCTGCTCTTTCGCGTCTTTCTTGTTCTTGACGTTTTTTTTCTGCGGCTTTCTTTTTACGTAGTTCTTCAGCCTTTTTAGCCGCTTTTTCTTCTCTTATTTTTTTTGCTTTTGCAGCAGCTGCGGCTTCTTCTGCCTGCTTTTTCTCTCGCTCTTTTTGCTTTCGTAACTTATCGGCGGCATTGGCTTTAGCTTTTTTCGCGGCAATATCTGCCGCTTTTTTCTCTTGTGCTTTTTTCTTACGTTCACGCTCAAGCGTTTTAATACGCTTTTCTTCGTTTAATTTTTTTCTTTTAGCCGCGGCAATACTTTCCTCAAGCTCTTTACGCTTGCGTACCTTATCTGCCTCTTGCTTTTTGATTTTATTGATTTGTGCATCTATTGTACTTTTTTCTACAATAACCGCTTGAATTGGCTCAATTTGCACAGCACTTGGTGTTGGTTTAGGTGGCGTTGAAAAATCCCCCCATAATAACACCACAGCCAATCCTACATGAATAGTTACACTCAGTACTAATGGGGTTGAATCCTTTAGAAGCACTACTTACTCTCCGGGCTGTCAGTCATTAAACCAACAGATGGAACACCTGCTACTTTTTGCAATAACACCATTAACTGAATAACAGCGTCGTAAGAAACGCCACCATCACCATTAACGACAACCGGTGTGTCTGGTGCAGTTTTTAAATGCTCGGCAACTAAATTAGCAACCTCCTCTGCTGACATTGCTTCATTCTTACTAATACCTACAGCTAAGTAATAATTGCCTTTTGCATCAACTGACGCTACTAAAGGTGGTTTCATATCTTTACTTAAAGGTTCAGCATCTGCTTGTGGCAAATCTACTTTAACGCCCTGGGTTATTAATGGTGCTGTTACCATAAAAATAATCAATAACACTAACATTACGTCAATATAAGGTACTACATTTATCTCTGCTACCTTGCGGCGCCTAACTCGATTATACATAGTTAACTACCTGCCTTAGCCGTTTTGCTCTGTCGCTGTTTGACGTTGTAAAATACTTGAAAACTCTTCCATAAAGTTGCCATAACTATTTTCAAGTTTTTCAACGTTATGACTGAAACGGTTAAATGCCATTACGGCCGGAATAGCGGCAAATAATCCCATGGCAGTTGCAATGAGAGCTTCAGCAATACCAGGTGCAACCATAGCTAATGTTGCTTGTTCAACAGCACCTAAAGCAATAAATGAGTTCATGATGCCCCAAACAGTACCAAACAAACCAATATAAGGACTTATTGAGCCTACGGTTGCCATGAAAGGTAGGTGAGTTTCTAAGCTATCGACCTCGCGAGATAAAGCCACTCGCATTGCTCTGTGGGTACCATCAACAATAACTTGTGGAGCATAAGCGTGAGATTTACGCAAACGTGCAAATTCTCGAAAACCCGAGACAAAAAGATTTTCAATACCGTCAACATTTTCTTTGGCTGACACTTCACTGTATAACTTGCTTAAATCAGCACCACTCCAAAACTTATCTTCAAAGTTTTGTAATTGAGCTCTTGCTGCTATTAATACTTTACGGCGTTGAAATATCATGGTCCACGAGGCAATTGAAAAACCTAATAGTGTCAACATTACCAGTTGAACCAATAAACTAGCTTCTAAAAATAAATCAAAAAATGAAATCTCAGCTGACACGTTTTAATGCTCCTAATATGCTGTTTGGAATAATACAGGGTTTAGCAATAGATAAATTAACACAGGCGACTTTGATTTCAGCTGTGCATAATACCATGTTATTTTGATTCACAATTTCCTGCGTAAAAATCAAACTTGCAGATTTTAAACGTTTAATTGTGCTGGTAATTGTTAATAAATCATCAAGTTTTGCTGATGCTTTATTTTCCATCGTAACCTTTGTGACCACAAAGCCGATGTTTTGTTCTAAAAAGATTGATTGATTAATACCAAGTTCACGCAACCATTCTGTTCTTGCGCGCTCAAGAAATTTTAAATAGTTCGCATAATAGACAATTCCACCAGCATCGGTATCTTCATAATAAACCCGAACCTTGTGTTGAAAATTAAGTAATGACATTTAATATATTCTAGTTATTTTGATATAAAATTTCAGATGCTTATCATAATAGATAAAGCTCACGGGTAACAAGGGCTAAGATGGTTTCTTTGTAACAAATTCAACAAAAATTAACTTTGTTGCGGTTTATATGAATTGGTTAATCAAAACTAAAATGAACTGATTCTACATATTTTTTAAGTTTTTTCACAAAGTAGATTGTTTTAACTTTTATCTACGCCGTAAATTAACTTTTCGCATTTATGAAAGTGGTTATTTATTTTGCTTAATTTATCAAGACTAAAAGAGTTACCTATTATAAAAACGGTAGATTAAATTGTTCGGTTAAAAAGTTTAACTAGCTTAAATAACAGTAAATATAGCCATAGATAGAGAATGTTAAATCAGGATGATATAATTTTTTATTTTTAAATCTACCCTTTCGCATTAGTTTTTCTAATGATAAATATAATTTATTTTCGTTTGAACAACGAGACTCATCGGACTAGAATACACTTGTTTTTTGGACTACCACATGAATTTTACTTCCCTAATGAAAATTCTTGTGCCCTTAATGCTTTGAATAGGTGTTGTTACCTTTCTCTCTGAATATTTATAGGAACCCCATTTCCTTCTATCAACTTACATTATAAGTTGGCCCACATATTAATATGTGGGCTTTTTTTTGTCTGAAATTCAACGATTAAAATCTTTGTAAGTTTTTCAATGATGAGAAATTTTGTAATGTTTTGCACTTTAAACACGTCGGGTTATGTTTTAAATAACTCATATAAAACCTAAAAATGCAAAAAGCACCTGAAGGTGCTTTTATCGATAAGATCATTCTCTTATTTTATCGTATGTTAGCTTGGAAAATCTAAGCCAAAGTGGAGATAAGCGCGACTCGTAGCAATTCGGCCACGCGGAGTTCGCTGTAAAAAACCTTGTTGAATAAGATAGGGTTCTAGCACATCTTCAATTGTTTCACGTTCTTCACCAATAGCAGCTGCAATGTTATCAAGTCCTACTGGGCCGCCAGAAAACTTATCAATGATTGCTTCAAGTAGTTTTCTGTCCATTAGATCAAAGCCTTCGTTATCAACTTCTAACATATCTAAGGCACTAGCTGCAGTTGCTTTACTCACTACGCCGTTTGTTTTTACATCAGCGTAATCTCTAACTCTGCGCAATAAGCGATTGGCAATTCGCGGTGTACCTCTAGAGCGCCTTGCAACTTCAAACGCACCGGCTTGCGCTATATCTAAATTTAAAAAATGCGCTGAACGCATAACAATTTCTGTTAACTCTTGAGTATTATAAAACTCTAAACGTTGCACTATGCCGAAGCGATCTCGTAGCGGAGAAGTTAATGCACCAGCGCGAGTAGTAGCCCCAATGAGAGTAAACGGAGGTAAATCAAGTTTAATTGAACGCGCGGCAGGCCCTTCACCAATCATAATATCTAATTGATAATCTTCCATTGCAGGATATAAAATTTCTTCTACTACTGGGCTTAATCGATGAATTTCATCGATAAATAGCACGTCATTTTCTTCAAGGTTAGTTAATAACGCAGCGAGATCACCCGCCTTTTCTAACACAGGGCCCGAGGTAGTACGAATACTTACGCCCATTTCGTTAGCCACAATATTAGCTAACGTGGTTTTGCCTAATCCTGGAGGGCCAAAAATTAAAAGATGGTCAAGCGGCTCTTCCCTTTTTAAGGAGGCTGCAATAAAGATTTCCATTTGCGATTTTACATGCTGTTGCCCAGTGTAGTCTGACAACATTTTAGGCCGAATAGCGCGATCAATCGTTTCATCTTCACGGCTAGCTACGGGTTCAATTAATCGATCTGCTTCTATCATGTATTACTCTTTGGAAACGGCGAATGGTTATTAATCGCCATACTTTATAAATTTATTTTAAATTTTAGATGCTTAACTTAACTTTGCTTTTTAATATTACTTATAACATGGCTTTTAAAGCATTGCGGATCAAGTCTTCACTGGTTTTATTAGCTTCAAATACTGACTTAACGGCTTTATCTGCTTGTTGTTGACTATAACCTAAAGAGACCAAAGCGTTAATTGCATCACCTTTATTATCGCTAACAAAAGTATTAGCTTGGTTAACATCGGTTGGCATCATATGAACAAGTGCATCACTACTGTCGGTTTGCCAATCTTTTAATTTATCACGCATCTCAATTAACAAGCGCTCTGCGGTTTTTTTACCAACACCTGGAATTTTAACAATCGTACTTAAATCGTCCTGTATAACACAACTAACAAATTGATCAGCAGACATACCAGATAAAATTGCCAGACCAAGTTTTGGACCAACACCATTAACTTTAATCAATAAACGAAACAGTTTTCGCTCGACTTTATTAGCAAAGCCATAGAGTAACTGAGCATCTTCACGAACAACAAAATGAGTGTATAACGTTGCTTCTTGGTTAACTTCACCTAATGCATAAATACTGGTCATTGGCATAGTAACTTCGTAGCCAATACCATGACATTCTATTAAAATTTCTGGGGCCATTTTTTCTATCAATGTGCCACGTAAACGTCCAATCACAACTTAACCTTTTTACTCGATATTATCTATGTCGCCACCATACCACTAGATATTTATACAGTAAAGTTTCTATAGTTAAATATTTCACACTCAAATGAACTTAGTTAACCTGAACTCTGGATAATGAGTGCTTGATACTCAAGTGAATCAAAAGCTTAGGTAGTAAAGTAAATACTATAGCAAGGTGAACATCACGAATTTACATCATCAATGCTTCATTTTATGCCATTTCCAAGGCAAAGCGTTGATGCATAGCGCGCTATTTATCGACGTTTTAACGCAAATAATGGCTTAAAAGGGAGCATTGAGCAATTGCTGCTTATCCAGAGTTAAGATTAGTAAGCAAAAGCACAATTTGTTAGCGCAAACGGCCTCTAACGGTTTTACTCGCTTGGCCTGAGAGCTTGCCTATTGAGTCATAACTATGTGCGTGGCATAGCGCCACAGCTAAAGCGTCTGCAGCATCAGCTTGCGGAGTACCGGGTAATTTTAAAATAGTTTTTACCATGTGCTGCACCTGAGATTTATCTGCGGCGCCCGTACCAACAACCGATTGCTTTATCTGCCTCGCAGAGTATTCCGCAACGGTTAAGCCGGTATTTGTCGCAGCGACAATTGCCGCGCCTCTAGCTTGCCCTAGCTTTAAAGCGCCACCTGGATTCACGCCCATAAATACTTGCTCTATGGCAAACATATCAGGTTGAAATTGCACTATTAGCTCACTTACTCCTGCAAATATAGTTTGTAAGCGCATACTTAAATCATCGCCTGCAGTAATTGCCTTAATGCAGCCACTACCTAAATAAGTAAAGTTTCGTCCTGATTGCTTAATAACGCCATAACCGGTTATGCGCGATCCTGGATCAATGCCTAAAATTATGCTCACTTAACTACCTTTACTATTAATTTAAGTACTGCTGAAAAAAAACGCACGGATAAAGTCAAAGCCTTTATGCGTGCGTTTAATAATTTAACACTCACCATGAGTTGGTGTTACAAGTGATAAAAAATTATTCAGCTTTTTCGTCAGTATCAGATTCTTTTTCTAAACAAGCAATACCTAATTCTTTAAGCTGTGCAGGGTTTGCATGGCCTGGAGCATTAGTTAATGGACATGCTGCTGTTGTTGTTTTCGGGAATGCCATAACATCACGAATTGAACTAGCGCCAGTCATCAACATAACTAATCGGTCTAAACCAAATGCTAAACCTGCATGTGGTGGAGCACCATATTGTAATGCTTCAAGCAAGAAGCCGAATTTTTCTTGTGCTTCTTCATCGCTAATACCTAAAATTCTAAATACAGCTGCTTGCATGTCTTGATTATGAATACGAACAGAACCACCACCTAATTCACAGCCATTTAGTACCATATCGTAAGCATCAGACAAAGCGCCAACTGGGTTTGCTTCTAGTTCGGTAGCCGTTAAGTTTGTTGGGGCAGTAAACGGGTGATGAATAGCATGCATATGTCCATCAACTTCTTCAAACATAGGGAAGTCAACAACCCATAATGGTTTCCATTCACCTTGCAATAACTCAAGATCTTCACCAATTTTAAGACGAAGCGCACCTAATGATTCAGTGACTACATTATAAGTATCTGAGCCAAAGAAAATAATATCGCCTGTTTTAGCGTTAGTACGCGCTAGTAAAGTTTTAACCGCATCTTCAGTTAAGAATTTTAAAATAGGTGACTGTAAACCTTCAAGGCCAGCGTTAATATCATTCACTTTTAACCATGGCATGCCTTTCGCACCGTAAATTCCAACAAATTTAGTTAATTCGTCAATACCTTTACGAGAGAATTTAGCTGCACCGCCTGGTACACAAATCACGGCAACACGGCCTTTTTCGTCGTTAGCAGGGCCAGAGAATACTTTAAACTCAACATCTTTTAAAATATCGGCAACGTCAACGATTTCAAGTGGATTACGTAAATCAGGTTTATCAGAGCCAAAACGTGTCATTGCCTCTGAATATGGCATACGTGGAAACTCACCAAGATCTACGTTAAGAAGTTCTTGGAATAAGCTGCGGATCATTGTTTCAGTAACTTCCATTACCTGATCTGAACTCATAAAAGATGTTTCAATATCAATTTGAGTAAATTCTGGCTGGCGATCAGCACGTAAATCTTCATCACGGAAACATTTTACGATTTGGTAGTAACGCTCCATGCCTGACATCATCAACAATTGTTTAAATAATTGTGGTGATTGCGGTAATGCAAAGAATTGACCTTTATGTGTACGACTTGGCACTAAATAATCGCGCGCACCTTCAGGCGTTGCGGCGGTTAAAATAGGTGTTTCGATATCTAAAAAACCTTGAGACTCTAATGATGAACGTACCGCTGAGGTAACTTTAGCGCGAAAGCGCATACGCTCAGTCATTTCAGGACGACGTAAGTCAAGGTAACGATATTTTAGACGTTGCTCTTCTGAGTTCTTTTGGTTTGAATCTAGTGGTAACGGCGCAGATTTATTTAAAATAGTTAACTCTAATCCTAATACTTCAATCGCTCCAGTCGCCATATCTTTGTTGACTTGGCCATCTGGACGAGCGCGTACCTTGCCTTTTACTTGCACACAAAATTCATTACGTAGTGTATTAGCTTTTTCTAGCACATCGGGGAAGTCAGGATCGTAAACAACTTGCACAATACCTTCACGGTCTCGTAAATCTAAGAAAATTACCGCACCTAAATCACGACGACGATTAACCCAACCACAAAGAGTGACTTCCTGACCCACATGAGATTCATTAACCTCACCACAATAAAGACTACGCATGTATTTACCTTGAAATTTGAATAATAGCTATAGAATTAATTAATTTTACCGTTACTTAATTCAATAGCAATAAGCTATATAAGACATAATAAGATAATGATGTTGGCATACACCTAAAACTTATTATGATAAAAAATTGCCGACATTATAAAGCAATGCGAGGTAAAGTCACCCGACATTGCGTCAATAGTGTGGTTATATAATGAATTAAATTTTAGTATCGCTGTTACGATTAAAAGCATAATGGTTTTTACCTTCACCTTTAACCTTATACATTAATGAGTCTGCAATTTTTAACAACTCATTATTAGAGTCACCATCTTCTGGGTACATTGCAATACCAATACTACAACCAATGTTTACACTTACATTAGGCAGTTGGATAGGCTGTTGGATTAGTTTTAATACTTTATCTGCGACATAGCCTGCTTCGTTTTGATTATGTAAGCCAGTTAGTAGTAAAACAAATTCATCTCCCCCAAAACGCACCACCGTATCTGACTCACGCACACAACCTTTCAAGCGTGTTGCTACTTCAATGAGTAGCTCATCACCAACATCATGACCATAAGTGTCATTAATATCTTTAAAGCCGTCGAGATCAATAAATAACACAGCCACTAAAAGCTTTTGCCGCTCATGAAAAGTTATTGCTTTATTTAATCTATCTTTTAATAGCACACGGTTAGCAAGGCCGGTGAGATCATCGTGCGTGGCCATGTATTGCATTTTTTCTTCTAATTTTTTTCTATTTTTAATTTCTTTATATAAACGACGGTTCCAAATCATAATGATAACGATAATAATGGTTATAAGTGCACCAATCTGTAAAGCAACGCGCAATACAACACTTTTATCTAAACCTGTTTCTATTTTAATATCGAACCAATCTTCATAGATTTGTTGTCTATCGATATCTGAAAGGCTTGCAACAGCTTTGTTTAAAATGCTGACCAATGTTGGCAATGACTTATTAACCGCTAAATGATTACCATTTTTGTCAACTTCTTCTAGCACAGACATTGATAAGTTAACTAAGCTTTCTCTTTTAAGTAACTCAGTGCCTGAGGATAAGCTATCAATAAAACCATCAACGATACCTTTTTGTATCGCCAATAAACCCTCCTCATTATCATCGACTAATCTCAAGGCAATCAGTGGAAATTTTTTCCTAATAATGGAAATTAAGTAATAGCCTTTAGCAATAGCTAATGTTTTTCCGTTAAAGTCTTCTAACGTTAACTGTTTTCCATGCTCGCGAGGATGAAGAATTACCCAAGGCATACTCCAATATGAATCGGTAAATAATACCTGTTCTTTGCGCTCAGCAGTGGCAACCACACTGCCAATAGCATCAACCTCACCTGCCTGTAAGGCTTGATATAATTCATTAAAACTATCATGAACAACGTACTCTATGTTTATATTTACTCGTTTACTTAATATTTGAAATATATCAGGATTGATACCTTTTACTTCGCCATACTTATCAATAAATTCAACCGGTACCCAATTTTTGGTTACCCCAAACTTAACAGTATTATGCTTTTTTACCCATAAGCTTTCTTCAGGTGTTAATACCAAAGCCGTTAATTCATTATTAAAGAATCCAGAAGACTTATCTAAATGCCATTTTTTTTCTAAAGAAGCTAAGTCTTCTAAAGGTAAGTTTTCAAAACCTTCAATGATTAATTTATTCAATTCAGGGTTCACTTTATTTAACCTGGCACGAACATCACGTTTAAACGTATAATTTTTAAATTTTGAGTAAACTGACTGCAATTTGTATTTAATTAAATAATGTTCAATCATGTCAACTTGGCCTGCTAACACGTCAAGTTCACCACGCTCTGCAGCTGCCAGCATTGCTTGATAATCGTCAAAATAAATAATAGTACTGCGAGTGACTTTATTTTCAATATCAGAATCAAAACTTCCGCTACGAACTACACCAACACTTTTATCGTCAATTTCAGATATATGCAGAACTTTATTAACATTATTAGAGAAAAACAAACCATATTGAACACTATAAATCACAGGCCCAAGCGTGTTAATTGAATGACCCTGCTCTTTGTTAATGCTGGTTATGTGAATATCTGCCATGTTTGTGTTGGTTTGATTAAACTCGGTTGAATCACCCATGACAAATTCAATATCTAAACCACTCGACTTGGCCCACATTTGCCATAGTTCAATAAAAAAACCTTGTGCAATGCCATCACTTGAAGTGTCAGAAAATGGCATTTGGTTATTTGAATACGATAACGTAATCACATCTTCTGTATTTTCAACAATTAACCATTTTGATTTAATGGCTGTTTTTTCTTGCTGAGAAATTTTTTCCATGCCTTGCTGTATAAAGTTAAGCAAGGATTCATTCCCTCTAGCAACAGCGGCACTATAATTTCTATTTTCATAAGAAATCCTTGCAAAAGCAGGATATTGTTGGCTAAGCAATTCAAAATCAGTGTAATTTTTTGATATTTTCTCTACCCCTGCCATTATTAGTATTTCTCCTGCTAACGCAGCTTGATATAAAGCATTACGATCAGAGAAAGACTTTACTGTTAAATTTGGGTATTTCTGTTTAAGCGTAAACTCATGACTTGAACCGTCAAAAACCCCTATGGCGTAGGGGGTAAGTTGCAAAATACTTTTAATGTTTGCAATAGAGCGGTGTAGAAAAAGGTGGCTATTTTGTCGAAAAAAGGCCTCACTAAGGTCAAGTTGACTTTCTACTTCAGCGTTCTGAAATAAACCAGCATAAATATCTACTTCACCCGATTGCGTTTGCTGAATAGCTTTTTGAGAACTCAAAGGAACAAACTCTACTGCAACCGCTTGCTTTTTTGCCCATAACTGCCAAAGCTCAACCAACATACCATCAGCTTCGCCACTCTCATTAATAAAATGATAAGGATCAGAGGCATGATTAATCGCAATACGATAAGACTTTTTGGTATCTTGTGCGCTTGCAGTAAAAGCGGCCATTAAAGTTACTAATGCAATACAGGTGATAAGGTGCGTTAAATATTTTTGAACCAAGTTAAACTCTCATTTTATTTTGAATTTTTACGACTCATTAGCTGCCAGTAAATAGCTAATTACCCACAATGTAAAAACATAAAAAGACATTACCTTGTTTATCGTAGAATATATCAGGTAAAATACACGCTTTATAACGTTAGTATAGCCTTATTATCATGCAAGCATCCGATACCGATTTAATCTTCTCTAATAAAAAAAGTAAAATTAAAGACTTTGCATTCGACGCACAAGTGGTTGAAGTTTTTCCGGATATGATCAGTCGTTCGGTGCCGGGTTATAATACTATTATCGACACTATAGGCCGACTCAGTCAACAGTATGTCACCGATAACAGCCAAGTTTATGACCTTGGTTGCTCACTAGGCGCTGCAACGATTGCTATGCGTAAAGGTATAACCGCAAAAAACTGTAACATCATAGGTATTGATAGCTCAAGTGCTATGGTTGAGCGTTGTAAAATGCATGTAAGTGCTTTTAAAGGTGAAACACCAGTAGAAATAATAGAAGAGAATATTCTCAATATTGAAATTAACAATGCTTCTATGGTGGTGCTCAATTTCACCCTACAATTTATTGCCCCTGAGCAACGTCAATTATTGCTAAATAAAATAGCAAAAGGTTTAAACCCCGGTGGCTTGCTACTATTGTCTGAAAAAATTGCCCATCCTGATCAGGTTTGCAACGAATTACTCATAGACTTACACCACGACTTTAAACGTGCAAACGGTTACAGCGAGCTAGAAATTGCCCAAAAACGTACCGCACTCGAAAATGTTATGTTAACAGATAACTTAGATACTCACTTAAATCGTTTGAAACTTGCTGGCTTCAATCATAATGCTCCCTGGTTTCAATGCTTTAATTTCTTTTCTTTAATCGCGATAAAATAAGCCGATGATTTCATTTAATAATTTCTATCAAAAAATTGCCAGTAATCGTTTAAGCCATTGGCTTAATACCTTGCCAGCACAACTTACTCAGTGGCGCGAACAACATTTACATGGTGAGTTTGCACAATGGCAAAAAACTATTGCCGCGTTACCTAAAACATCACCTTCTTCAATTGATATTAGCACTACAGTTAGTGCCGGTGAACGGTCAGATATAAATGACGGACAATATAAGCGTTTAGAAAATTTACTGAAAAAATTTAAACCTTGGCGCAAAGGTCCTTATCATATTCATGGCTTACATATTGATACCGAGTGGCGCTCAGACTTTAAATGGGATCGACTTGCTCCACATATAAGTGATTTACGTAATCGTTATGTTTTAGATATTGGATGCGGAAGTGGTTACCATCTGTGGCGTATGCGAGGTGCAGGTGCCGAATTTGTGGTTGGTATTGACCCAACACAACTGTTTTTATCACAATTTCAAGCCATACAGCACTTTGTGCAAGACGATAACGTTAACCTACTCCCCTTAGGCGTTGAGCAATTACCAGAGCTTAATGCTTTCGATACCGTATTTGCTATGGGGGTTTTATATCACCGTCGCTCGCCTATTGACTTTATTTACCAACTTAAAGCGCAATTAGTTAAAGGTGGTGAATTGGTGTTAGAAACACTCGTGGTTGATGGTGATGAAAATACCGTATTAGTGCCTGGTGAACGCTATGCAAAAATGCGTAATGTTTGGTTTTTACCCAGTTGTGACGCTATGTGCGCGTGGCTTGAACGTTGTGGTTTTAGTAACATACGTGTGGTAAACACCGATATAACGGCGCTCGACGAGCAACGTAAAACCGATTGGATAGATACCGAGTCATTACAAGATTTTCTTGATCCTAATGATAATAGTAAAACTATTGAAGGCTACCCTGCACCAAAACGGGCGATATTTATTGCTAATAAATAGAGGGCACCGAGAAGTTCATGACATAATAAGGTAAGAACTTACCTAGTGTTGGATTTTTTAATACCCCTCCTGATTTTCTCATTCTTGTCTCCCTGTAGCATCTAGATAAATTATTCACAGGGAGAGATGAATGAGGACTGAATGAGTTAAAACCAAGGGAATATGAGCTACATATTTTACCACCGAGGCACCGAGGGACTTCGTCCTGCGCCGAGAAGTGCATGACCTTATATTGTAAGAGCTTGCCTAGTGTTAGATTTATTTAATTTTTACTCCTGATTTTCTCATTCTTGTCTCCCTGTAATATTTAGAAAAATCATTCACAGGGAGAAATGAATGAGGACTGAATGAGGTAAAACCAAGGGAATATTGAGCTACATATTTTACCACCGAGGCACCGAGGGACTTCGTCCTACACCGAGAAGAGCATGACCTTATATTGTAAGAGCTTGCCTAGTGTTAAATTTATTGTTTATTGTTTACTCCTGATTTTCTCATTCTTGTCTCCCTGTAATATTTAAAAAATCATTAACAATAAGAAATGTTTGACGGCTAAATGAAGTGAAATATTAGCAGTTGAGCTCAAAGTATTTTCTTTCACTAAGCACTGATTAACTTAATGTATTTTTTATTACCTTCCTCTAAAGAATAATATACTATTTGTATCATACGGTTAATTGGCATTGAAATAGAGGTATCATGGAAAATCCTTGGCTAGAAAGACGGTTAGAACGAGTAGCAAAAAGACATCAAGACCACCGTAGCCCATTTCAACGTGACCGAGCACGTATTCTTCACTCTGCTGCATTTCGTCGTTTGCAATCAAAAACACAAGTTATGGGCAGCGGTCAAAGCGATTTTCATCGTACAAGATTAACTCACTCTTTAGAAGCAGCCCAAATTGGCAGTGGTATTATCGCGCAAATACGCAGTAAGTATCCTGAGCAAAGTGCCGCTATCTTACCAAGCGACGACAGCTTAATTGAGTCTTTATGTTTAGCACATGATATTGGACATCCCCCTTTTGGTCATGGTGGTGAAGTAGCCTTACATTATATGATGCGAGACCACGGTGGCTTTGAAGGCAATGGCCAAACTTTTCGCATTGTTGCTCATTTAGAACCATTTAGTGAGCATTTTGGTATGAATTTAACGCGCCGTACTTTACTGGGTTTAATAAAGTACCCACAAATAATGGGTAAGTTACAGCAAGCTAGCTCTGCAAAGTTACCTGATTCTTTTCGACAACTCAAAGCTGATAAATGGCACCCACCAAAAGGTTTATATCTTGACGATATGGACATGATCAATTGGGTATTATCACCGTTAAGTCAGCAAGATAAGGCACTGTTTCAACAGTTTAAAACGAAAGACAATCATCATAGTAAAACAATTTATAAGTCTATTGATTGTTCTATGATGGAGTTAGCTGATGATATTGCCTATGGTATACATGACTTAGAAGACGCCATTGTTACCGGTGTTGTTAACCAACAAGACTTTAACCAACATGTTATTCAAAAACTCCTCAAAGTTGACGATACTTGGTTACAAGACTACAGCAAAACACTAGCGGATAACCTTTTTAGTAACCAACGTTATATACAAAAAGAAGCTATTGGTGGCTTAGTAAACTATTTAATAACCGCCATTGAGTTAGTTGATATTAATAAAACCAAAAACGTTAATTTTGAAGAGCCACTTTTACGCTTCAATGCGGTTCACCCCATTATTGCTGCGCAAACATTGCAAATTTTCAAAGACTTTGTTTATCAATTTGTGATTAAGCAAACGTCAATTCAGCAATTAGAATATCGCGGCCAACAAATAGTCATGGAGCTATTTGAAGCACTTGCTTCTGATCCTGAGCGTTTATTACCTAAAAGCACAGTAAAAAGATGGCAACAAGCACAAGAGAACAATCAGAATCAACATCGCGTTATTGCTGACTATGTTGCGGGCATGACCGACGAATATGCGACCAGACTTTATCAAACCTTATTTTTACCCATTGGACAAACCGGTTTTGGTAAGCACGACTATTAAATTATAAACATTATGCCTGTGCATACATTATTTCAATAAATAGAGACGTTATCTAACTATGGCTAAAATGCTAGATATATATTGTGGCAGCAATGCCTTAAAAACAATTAAAGAACATGGTATTAAACAAGAACTTTTTAGCACTATGCTAGGCGCCAGTGGCGGACCAAAATGGTTTCTTTAATGCAAGCTATACGCCGAAACATAACTCATTGAAAAAACAGCTACTGCATTTAATTACTATTTTCGTTGATTTGCTTATTCAGGGAAATAAATATCAGTCAATGAGAGCTTATTAGGCCATGTGTCTGGAACACGGCAAAAAAAACCAATTATATCCATAATAAACAATAGGTTACTATATGTTACATACTATTGTACAACCAGGAAAATAAGATTTTAGGGAAAAACAGAAAATAAATTCACCTTATTTATCAATTAATTAAGATTGTCGAAATATATAATAGTACTGTTTATGGGAACGATTTTTTTAGACAAAATCGTTCATTAAATTATGTCGGCTAAAACTTTACTAAGAAAAAATAAGTTGAATAAATTTATGACATTTTACTTTGTAGCTCAAAATAACCAACAGAAGATCTAACCGTTTTAGTGCTAGAGCAATTTTTGCAGTTAGGGTATTGCTCGCTGGCAAGGTGTTGCTCTATACCTGCTTGGAGTACAGCTTCGATTAATTGTTTTATCAGTCAAATGAGTACTCTACCTTTGCCATTAAGTTTTTTGCCTTTTTGAAATGTTTTACTACTTATTGAAAATCGAATTGAGTTGCCATGTGCCATTCTTGTTTTTACTATTTTACTGAAATGACACACATTTTTGAATACTACCATTGACAATGATTAATTTTTCAGCTTATAAATCATCTTTAAAAAAGTTTTCTATATATTTAAACATTAACCTTGCAGACATTATTGCGCCAACATCTTGAAAATAATCTTCTTTGCTAACATCCCCAAGGTCAGTTACCGTTTTTGCAGCAAGAAACTTAGGTTTACAAGTAGCTTGAAGTGCAGCCTCGTAAAAAGCTTTAATTTCCATTTCTAAACCAAGCATTTTACGAAATTGTCCTTTTATTTCTTCCATTTTCGACTCGTCAGCTATTACTGTTGAACCAGAAGCAATAGCTCCATGACGTAACTTACTTTTATTAACTTCAGGGTACTTTTCCAAGTCACTTTTAACATATTGAATGACATCTGGTATATCCAAGAATTGTTCTATTATAGTTTGCTCTGAGTCAGGTTGACTAGATTGATAAGGTTCCTGAATAAACTTACCATCCTGATACTTTCCTGTTTGATAATCCCAAGCAACAGTACATGCAATTACATCGAGTATATTTGAAGAACCACTTTTACCTGCACAAATACCACTCATACCAACAAAATCAGGCTCAAACATTTCTATAGCTCTAGTTGCAGTTATAGCCATATTTACTAAACCCATTTTACTCGGTTTGATACACAGGCCTTTAACATTATTTATTGTAATTTCTTGACAATTTAATCCTTTAATATTCTTACTATCACCAATAATTGCATCTGAATGCTCAAATGCCAGACGCTCTTTAGATAACGCACAAAATATTAAAAACTTGAATGATATTTTTTGTGCTATACGCTCTAACTTATCTATTAGTGACTCTTGCCACGCTTTGTTGCTGTCATTAACACTAACAAATGTAACACCGTTATCATTAAATAAAGCTCTATCTTCAGATGATGGTAAGGCTGTTAGAACAATAGATTCAGTAAGCTTGTTGCAGCTATCTTTCACAGCAAATATTATATCTTGTGAGCAATTATATTCGTTTCCACAATCACTCGTTGGCATAAAAACATCAAAAACTATTAAATCAAACTTTGTTTTATGTAGTGGCCCATAGACCTGTTGCATATTTTTAGCATGTATAAAAGTTAAATTATTGCCTAGTTTTTTTTCATTATGCCAATCAGAAATACAGTTTTTTATTTCATTATATTTTTCAATTTTATCTTCAATTACTAATATCTTCATTATTGTGTTAGAAACCTTTTTGTAGACAGTTGCCATTGTTTTTCTTCGTTATCAAAAGAATCAACAATTAAACTCGTAAATTTATATTTTTCCTTAATAACAGCGGCTGCTTCATCAATGGAATAGTCATCATTATCAATCTGTATTTGAGGGAATTGGGTCAATATAATTATGGGAATGTCGTTCTTATTTAGAAAATATAATTCCATTAGTATCTCCACTCCTCCGCTAGGCATTGCTATTGGACTTCCTTCTCCTTGCTCTGTCTGGTGGCTTGGTAAGGACATATCTAAAATTATTTTATCTGGAGTGTTTTCATTCAGATAAGAAACAGTATCAACTACAGAAATTGTAGAATAAATGTTTCCTTGGTCAATCCCATTATTTATTAGAAATTTTTCAATTTCAGAGTATTTAAAACTGTCATCTTCAACTATTAGTATTGTCATGGCTAGTACCCCAATTTCATTGAGAAAATAGCTGAAATTAATGGCTTTTCTAGATCAGGAAAAAATTTATAATTTATATCGCTAATAAGATTGTCTGATTGCATCGCTTTTAATTTTTTTATGCCACTATTTCCTTCTATAATATTAGCGTCAATTATGTCAACACTATTTAGCTTTGATAAGATTAAATGTTTACACTTTTCAAAAGATGCCTTTGCTTTTGGTTCTGAAGCTATTTCTACAAACAACTTCTTCTTAGAGTTATCATCTTGAGGTAATTCAATACTTGAGATAAAGTTGATAGTTCCTGTTTCATTACCATGTTCAGCAATATTCTTAATTATAACTGTCAATGCATCATATATTACAAAATATTGTCCTCCAGTTAATATATGTTCTTCGCCTATATCACCTATTTTAGGATTAAAACAAGGGTTTTGTTTTTGTATTTCGTCTATAACTATTTTAAATAATAAAGAGATACTAGCACTAGGTGAAGCATATGAAGGCTTATTAAACCAAGAACTAATAAGTGTGAACTTTTCAGTAGTTAAGCCATTAACCTCATTAGAAAATTTTTGGGCTAAACGTTTATTAAGTATCTTCCTTTGAGCTTTAATATTAAAAACAGAAATACGAGCTTTTACTTTTAATATATGTTGTCGAGCTGCTAATAAATCTCCTTCTAGCAATCGCCAACAATAATCAGTAATAACTGGTGGAGCAGCTGCCAAACTGTCATCCTTTAAGTAATATTTAAGTAGTGTCTCTACTAAAGAGTTTGCAATAGTACTTTTTTTAACAGTATCAATGCGTGGTGATAACAAGCCATTTGGTTTCGTATCGCTTTTGATATGGAAATAATCTCCAATCAAATTATCAAATGCACTTATGTAGTCTTTTAGCCAATGATTCCATTCTTCAACAAAATATGGTTCTGAAAATAACAGCGCATACTCTTCGTTGTTAGACATCGCTTTTACTTCCTCAATACCTGTACCTTTTGCTGTTCCATGTCTAATTCTTCTTCCTAGATATGAACTTATTCCATAGAGTTTATTATTAACAAATTCGTTGTAACTTCTTAAAATAGCAATTGCTATTTCGTTTTCAGGTTTAAGCCCTCCCGTCAAGTTATTCCAATCAAATTGGAATTTCGGGAGCTTGAGCCAATCCAACATATCGAACTGTAAAACTAGATCATTTAATATATTATCAGTGATCCACTGATTTACTCGTGCGGGTTCCGCATATATTCTAGCATCGTCAATGTGTTGTTGATGTTTATTAATTTGAATATCAATTCTTATATTCCTTGCTCTATCTAAGTATTGTTTATCCTCTTTGATAGTGCCGTACCATTCGAATAATTCAGCCCTTATTTCAAGTGCTTCAGAAGGCTTGACATTAATATTAAATAATTTACTTATAAATACTTCATCAAAGGAATATAAAAAATATTCACTTATTGCAGGAGAAATTATATAAAAGGACTTTAATGTATTTAATATATTTCCGTCATGTTTACTAATACATAAGTTTTGAAAGACCTTTCTTAACTCAAAGTCAGCGAAATCATTATTATCTAAAGAGTGTGCTGTCAATAAGCAAAGAACAATTAACTTAATTTCTAGATTTGAAGTCTGATTTTTTATTAACTCCAAATGTTCAGAGGAACATGTATGTGCCAAATCTCTAGTTTTAGACATTAACATAATGAAAACATTTTCATTTTTGGTTTCATTAAGAATATGACCATCATTTTTCACCAATAAATATGAAAAAGCGGCTGAATTTTCCATACTCGAACTATTAAGTGGGCTATAAACATCAAGATTTACTTGTAGATTATTATCTTGATTATCATACCGAAGATCTGAAATTTCATTTACATTATTGTAATATTTTGAAATTACTCTATTTTCATATGGTGTTTTAAGGCGAATAGATGCCTTGGGGGCATTGAAATATAACGAATGTATCGTTTTATATCGGAGGCAATCATTTTGCTCAATGAGTAAATAGGATTCTCTATAAAAACTTAATTCACCCTCTCCCTCATAATCAGTACCACTCCCATAATCAGTACCACTCTCATAATATGATAAATCAATGTTTATCATAGATATTTTATTTAAAACATCTTGAATTTCTGTCGGTAAAAGAATGGATTTAAACTCCAGTTTATTGATTATATTTATATATAATACAGAGTCGAGCAATGAATAAGAGTAATGGGCGTTTAGTGAACTTAAAAAGTCTTTTTCATCTACAGGTGCATGTGAGATAAAGCTCTGTAATATTTTTTTACTATGCTCGTCTATTTCAGCGTTATTTACTTTGGCGCAAATACCAAAGTAATCTGCACGAATGTCAATTAGCTGCCTTACACCATCATTAATTACTTTTAGGTTTCCAATACGAATTTTCTTTAATAAGGCTTCGATAACACTAATGTAGTGGTTATTCTCAACTGAATATTCGAGTCGATTATTTAAGAACATAAGTAATCGAAATAAACCGAGAGAAACCCCTCTTTCTTCAATTAGCTTAATACAGCTTTCAATAGCAATATTAAAATCTTTACTATGAATTGCTTCATAGATATCTAGAAAAATGGTCAAACACTTTTTAAGTTTAGGCTCATTATTTTCTATTAATGAAAGAATATCCTTCGAGCTATATTCTACAATGTCAACTAATTTCGATGGCACATAATGATTAAAGTGCCTTGTTAAAATATTATTTGAATAAACAGGACTGGTTCTAATTGCAGTTAACGCTTGTTTTACATACCTATCATTAGTTTTCTTCTTAATAGTCTTTAGAGCTGTTTCAATTTTATAATGACTATCCAAGTTCCCTGTAATGCCGCGAAGTAAATTCTTAGCTAACAAGTTATTAACTTTAGCCCCTTTATTTTTAGTCATTATGTGTTCCTTAAAAAATATATTCCTTATATTCCTTATATATTACACATATATACCTACTTTCTATAGGTGTAGTTTTATGAAATTGCACATTGCGTTATTCACCCAAAACACCAAACATTTATTTATACTGAAATCACATAAAATCAAACAATTGTTGCGGAGTGCGGAATACCTGAAATACATACAAAAAATATATTACATATCGGCATTTAAAAGTAATGGAAATAAGTTTTATAAAATAACATCATTTTTATTAAGACCTTTCCGTTCTACCCCCGATAGTTGGTATTAATATATATTTATCGGACAAACCAGGCTAGCTGTTTTAGCTAGTGGAAAAGAAAATTAGTAATTGCTTATGTATACCACTTAAATTTAAAGCCCTATAAACATAACTCACAAACAATTAATATTTTTACTATTAATGTACGAAATGGAGCACATACCCCATTTCATAATTACTAAAAGACCATTTTAATCATTAATATTATCGGGTACATCACAATTAGGATTATTCCGAGCATATTTAACACCATTACGTTCATATATATGAGTATCAGGATGCTGACCTTGCTGAACTTCTTTTACAAGCTGAGACCTAGATACCTCGCCTCTACCCACAATAGTATAAGACTCGTTCCCTGAACCATTATTTGAGCCATTACCATTTATACTAGAACCTTTAGCCATGATACACCTACCTTGTATGACAAGTGTTACAACAGTAGTAACAACCATCTACTTTATTATTAGGGTATTTTAGCTTGGCAGATAAAACGGCACTGCTACAATTATCAAACAATCCTAGGTCAATTCTGTTTTGCAACTGAGGTAAGTATGAGCATGTATTTACATTGTGAATTTCATGATACCCATCATTTTGGGCATTTTTATTTATAGTATACTGAGGCATGTTAGCGCTCCTTTTTAATAAGGAAGCCTACCTTTGAACTGGTTATATATACACTTTTAAAATTTACACAATAAAAGTATAGTTACACCCAAGTTGTTTAGAATAGTCTTCTGAATAATAGAGTTTGCATGTCCAACTTTGGTCGGGGAAGACATGCTCACTCGGCTTTCTTACTTAAAACCACAACATATAGTCATTTCAAATAAGTCACACACAAGATAAAGAGGTTTTAACCTCTTTGCAAGTGTTGAAAACTGTAAAAAAGCACAGTACTTCATAAAGTTGGTAATCACTAACTTTGAAAGACTATTTATTTATAAAACTTGAAAATTGCAACTACTAAATTAATTTAAATTTAATTGTGCATAAGTTAAATAAAAGCAATAAACACAACAAGATTACCTGTTAATAAGTCTGTGCATATTTCAAAAAAATGGAAAGTTAAACGATCTCATTTAGAATATTTCAAATGAAATATATAACTTTTTCATAGAATGGCATGAACATTAGTAGGCTTATCATGACTATTAGTATAAAGCTAACTTGCTAATACACGGTAAACGGTTGTTCTCGAACATTTCAAAGTTTTTGAGATGAGATTTTTACTCATTCCTTTAGCAAAATACTCTTTAATTTGAGCATGAAGTTTTTCATTTTTGTAACGACCTAAGTGACCTCCTTGAGATTTTTTCAGCGCTCTTCCTTCAGCACAACGTTGCAATATTCGTTTTCGTTCCATCTCTGCAAGTGCCGATATAGTCGTATAAATAACACGTCCAATATCTGAATTGATATCTACATCACCGAGATCATGCAAGATTAAGCCAACACCTTTAGTTTCTAGTTTATTAGCTATTTGTAATGCATCTATTGTTGAACGAGCTAACCTATCCGTTTTAGTCACATGAATCGCATCGCCATCTCGCGCAAACTCGATCATTGAAATTAATTCAGGTCTATCAGCAGACTTGCCACTTATCTTCTCCTGATATATTTTTTCACAACCTATTTTTTTCAATTGCTGTAATTGCACTTCTAAATCTTGTTCAGTTGAACTTACTCTTGCATAGCCTATTTTCATAAATTGTCCTTAAAGTTACTTACTATCACCGTTACATGTAACTATTTAATATCAAGACATTAAGAACACTTTATTTTTCATTATCCACACTGTTCACAAAGATAGGCCTTTTATTACAATCAGAGGCTTTGTTAATGAAATCCACTACTGAATTCTTCCTTGCTCATTAAAGGACATTATCGCCTTTACAACATCATCTTTAATATCATGCTGAATATCACGTAGATAATCTATATCTTCATTCTTGTCACAATCAAAAAATATATTTTCATCATCAATTTCTAGCTCATCCAGTAAACCAAGATGATTTATAAGTTCATATTCAAACTCACTTTCATCGAACACATAGTCAGAAACATAGCCAATTAATTCATCTTCAGTACTTGTAAATAGTATTTTTCCGTGAATTTGATTAACAGTAAACAGTTCCACTAACCTGCTTTGATACTTATCAGCAAAAGCAGATATTTGATTCTTTTGCTCATTGGAGAGATGAAAGCTGTCGATATAATCGTTAGCACTTAGAATTTGCTTCAATGTAGCAATGTCATGGCTCGAACTACGTTCTTCAATAAACTTAATTAAAATGTTTTTGTGCTTATCCGCTGTCAAAAGAGGCCATACGCCTTCCAAATATGCTAATTTTTGATCGTCAGTCAGGTCACTCTTATTTTTTAATGCGTTTTCAATGTTCATAAAAATTTTCCAAATTTAAGGTGCAAAAGCCCTATTCGAGCTTTTGCTGGATTATAGTTTTTTGTTTTATTGATTTTTAAATGTTCAAGGTCTACAGCTAATTGTTAGCATTTCTAACAACGCTTCTATGCAACTGCATTAATTACTGTTGGAGGCCACCAGTTATAAATAAATTTGCGTTCTGAGCTGTTTCTTTTACCTACCCAAACACCGTGATAGTGACCACGCCTAATATGTGGGGTCGGGCTTTTATGCCTATTTCCAGTAGCTTCTTTAGGTAAAGTTATTTTCTTCGCTAACTGACTACCAACATTCCAATATTTTGGCTTTTTAGCTGGAAATAAACGCATACCTCTCTTTACTCTTTTAGGTGATGGCCTGACTGGCAACTCATTTTCAATGCGATCTATATCTGGCTCATCCGTACATAAATAAAGTAGTAGCATTAAGCAATACTGTGCGAGAGGTAAAGCATCTTTTATAAGGTCATCACAACGTTCTTTATTTAGATCTAATTGATAAAGTAACTCTAGGTTATTAAAGTATTTACTAATTCCTTCATTTACCCCCCATTCTCCAAGGCATATTCCAAGAGGGTACAAGTCAGAACCGTCATCAAGTAAAAAATAGAGTTGCGTAACATTTGACATAAAATCGTAGTCTAAATAGGCAAAAAAACCTTTGAATAAGCCTTTCTCTGGATTTTTTATATATACACACCATTCAGGAAGTTTTTTAATAATATCTACGGGTAAATTGCTTTTAAGATCAGATTGAGTGAGTGCTTCATGAATACTTTCTTCAAATTCATAAATCCCTTGTGTATAGCGCCAAGCAGCAAGGGCAGCAACCTTTTCATTATCCCCAAGTGTTACATTTGTACCTTCCCTTTCTTGGTAAATAGAAGTGATTTCTTTACATGTAGCTATAGATGTAAAACACCAAGACGGTTCATACACATGGCTGACTTTTCTTACACCGTCAATCATTTTCCATGCCTGAGGATATTTTTTGCTGATCAAATTTAAATGGTCATTTGGTTGGAGGGTCTTAGCTGAACGCTTGGTTGCAGTGGTACTGTTTAGCTCACTAGAATAAGCAAGATATGGTGCTGTAAAACTATTTTTCTTATGCATGATTAATTACCTTATATCAAATTTTAGTCAATAGAAGGCTTCGAGCACAGTTCGGTATTATTGCCTGTCCACCTCCATCGAAAGTTTGTTTTTAGTTTTCACTAAATTTTTCATTTATTTTTCCAATTATGGAATTTTCAGTTTTTATTCAGGGGGATTAGCCCTATCAGAATTTTAGAAATAAGTTTTCGACTCATCTCTAACGTGACAAAGTATAACATCACAAAAATACTAGAGTCAAGAGAAAATAAAAATAAAACCTTTAAATACAACAACTTAATCACATTGATTTTGAATAATGTCAAGTTAGGGGTTATTACTAACAAATGCTTATCAACGATTTTATTCCCATAGAAATGGCTTTGTTTTTCTTCGTATCACATAAGATTAAATTGAAGAATTTTCTAAATACCTAATAGTTTCAATATAATCATCAATTAACAATGAACTCATTTTTTATACCCTTAACAAAAAAGGCACTTCAAAAATGAAGTGCCTTAGTCAAAGCCATTTAAATTAATTTTTAGTTAAGAAGCTACCTTCTAAAGAATCTTAAACCTGCAAGTAAAAAGATTAAGTAACCAAAAGAGCCACCACTGCTTTTTTCTTTAGGAGATTCTACAACATCAACATTATTAACTGTAACAGTTTGTGTTTCGCTACTTACTTCATCAACACCATCTGTAACAAATACTTGTAGTGTTAAGCTTGTTGCACTTGCAACATCAGGTGCAGTAAATGTAACAGTATCAGTAGTTGATCCCGTTAATGTTACCATTGCACCATTTACGACCCAACGGTAGGTTAACGTGTCATTGTCGGCATCAGTAGCCGTTGTTGTTAAAGTTACCGTAGTACGTTCATCAACTGTTTGGTTAGCCGTAACATCTGTAATTACTGGTGCTGTGTTTGGTAATACTACCACTGCTACAGTGTTGGTTACATCAGTTGTACCATCAGATACTACTAGTTGTAGGTTAATTGTTTCTTCAACATCTACAGAAGGAGCAGTAAAACTAACACTTAATGTATCTTTACCAGTTAAATCTACGCCAGTACCATCAAGTTGAGTCCAAGTGTAAGTAAGGTTATCACTTTCAGCATCGGTAGCCGTTGCATCAATAGTCACTTGTAATGTTTCTTTTACTGTAATTGAATCTGTTACCGTTACTACAGGTGCTTGGTTAATTGAAACGGTTTCATCTGCGAACTCAATAAACTCCATATCAACCAAAGTATCTTTATCTTCGGTATTGGCAATAGAAGTTACTTCAATTGTATATTCATTGATTGATACCATAGTGTAATCGGCTTTATTACCTGCAAACTTAGCAGTATCTTCACCATTACCACCATCAAGCGTGTTTGCAACAGCGTTAGCAACTAATACATCATCACCGTTACCACCTGTAGCATTTTCAATAACACTATCAATATCAATTACTAAACTGTTATAGCTTCGACCTAAGTGTTCTGGTAAGTCTTGGTCATGAAAGCCTACAAAATGTGGCGCAATAGAGCTAAATTGACCACCACGTAAATCAATAACATTATTACGATTACTACTTACAACACTGATTGTATCGTTGCCATCAGTATCAATAATGGTTTGGTGAAAATCATAAGTATCATCATACTCATAAAGGCTATCGCCAGTGCTTTTGTTTACGTTTTTACCGTAAAGCTTTTGCAACGTCATCACATCAAAAGCTTTAAAACTTGTAGACTCATATGCTTCTGTAGTTAGCGTTGGTAAATTATACGCCATTGCAGTATTAAACTTATGATCATCTTCATCGCTAAGAGGTGCTGCATGAACATCATTTGAGGATGTAAAAGGATGAACTAAACCAAGAGCATGACCAATTTCATGAATAATAAACCATTTAGAGCGTGCATAATCATGTTTATAATCAACATCTGATAGGTGATAACGAACATAGTCATGTTCACGATTTGGATTTAAATAACGTAAGTTTTGAAGCTCACTAAATGCAACAGTACGATAACCAACATCTTCAGCAGCAGTTCGTGGGGCTAAAGAAGCACCATTACCAGCAGATTGTGAAATACGAAATAAAATTTTCACAGCATGAATATCTGTAGTCTCTACAAACGTAATATTTGTGAAACCTGCAATTTCGTCTAATTCTTCAACAACGGCATCTTTTTCATATGCATGCCAATCACGCCTAACATCATCAGTTGTTGCATAACCAATATCTTCACCTGTAAAGGCATAATAAATTGTTACAGGAGTTCCTACTGGGCTATCATAATTCCAACGTGCTGTCATATAAGGTGACAATGCGTCATAAACATATTGTTTATCAACTTGTACTTCTTTATAAGAATGTGTCGTTGCAAAATCAACCTCTGTTGCAGCGATAGCAGATGTCGAGGCGATAATAAGAGAAGTAAAAAGTGTAGAGCGAGCAAAATTTTTGAGCATATTAATTCCTTTAAATAAAAAATCCCTATCTTTATTAGATAGCGAGAGGTCTAATAAAGATGGCGATCTTATATAGATAATCTTTGATATTCAATTGTTATTTCAAGGTGTTACCATAAAGTATTACAATGTTTGATTAGAAGTAATTTTCACCAACTACTCTATAATCGCCGTTTATTTCTTTCACTTCATAGCTATTGTGCTTTTTAAAATGAATAACAAAACCATCGCCAGACTCTTCAGTATTCTTTACATCACAATTAAGCATTTTTAGCATTTTTTTCAATTGCGGATCTGCGCTTTCATGTATCATTTTATTTTGCTCAAACATTTCAGCATTCATATAGTCAGCCAAACTGTCTACATCACTATTTTTATCTGCAATACAGGCTTTCTGAGCGACTTCTGTAGCTTCATCTATTGGCGCTGAACAGCCAACTACTACGAACATTGTTAATACAGGCATAATTAATTTTTTCATGTTCGCTTACCCTTCTATTGCTACTTGGTATTGACTATCTACTTTAAAAACTTTGATAGCACTAAACTTCTCAAATGAAACCCGTGTTGTATCAAGTCGTTTATAAGTAATATTTTCTGTTTTGGTTACACCGCAATCAGCGTCTTTAACAAATTCACTAAATTTATCTGGATACTTGCTACTTTTATTTATAAGCCTTTTATAAGATTTTTCTGGAAATAACGGTTGAAGCTGCTCTAATTCAATATCTTTGTAGGCATTACAGGCTAATTCCGCTACTTCAATTGGTGACATTTGCGCTATTTCTTCTTTACTTTTTATGCCTCCACAAGCCGCTAATGACAGGCTAAACGCTGCTAAACCCAATAACTTAATCTGTTTCATGTTTTTATTCCGTTAATATTATTTATATGTATTTTGTTTAAGAAAAAATTAGAAAAATCAGTACAATAAAAATAGCTAATAAAGCTAATTTCACTTGTTCTCGTTTTAAATTTGGTTGTTGTTTACAAATAATGTCGGCTGCTTTATCTAATAATGCATCGACTAACGGCTTAATGATTTGATAAGCGTATTTAATAAAACTGACTGCCTTAGTAATAATCAAACTTAATAAATTCTTGCCATTATCAATGGCAGAAGCAGCCCCTTTAGTATTTTTATTTTCTTGAGATACTGACGGACTTTCTTCATCAGCAGGTATTTGCTGACCAAGCAGTACCACTTTCAATGGCTTATTTTCTTTATATCGAGGTGAAAAAACACATCCAACAATACCAACAAATGAAATAACCAATAATGCCATCGCAGGAGAAACTATATCTCTTGCGCTAACAGGCAAAGCTCCTGTTATTTCTTTAAATGAACGGATAAAGTGCTTAAACTCAAAATCACGCCCACGCATTTCTCTTGCGGTTTTTGCTAAGTCATAAATATCGTAAAGTTGAGAGATTAACCAACCTAGAATTAACACAACAAAAAGTGCCGATATTGCTCTACCTGCCACACGGCTAATGCCTGATATGTACATAACAACACCCATCACAGCAAGTACCATTAAAAATGTTGGCTCAGTAAGTGTATAAAGATTAAACGTTTGGTCAGACCAACTATCTAAATTAGCCAGCGGTAAATACACGCCAGCAATAAACATAATAAAAAATGCTGCACCCAGCTTATTGAGCAGCTTTAAGTGGTTCAAAGCATCAGCTCGATTAACATTAGCTAACTGTTGATTTTCCATATGAAGATCTATTCCTTTTATTATTTATTAGTATTGAGAGAAAATGCTTTAAATTAATCAGCAGCTTGGTGCTGAGATTAGTAATTTAGGTTTGATGTTATCGGGCGTAACTTTTGATGAAAGTCCTATAATATTCACAGAGACCGAGCGTCCACATAAGGTTTCAAGTGATAAGGTTTGAGTATAACCATCATCCACGTCACTTTTAATCGTGACTGTTTTACCTGAAGATTTAATGTCAGCCTTTAAATAGTTAGTATTTTTGGTATAGCTTAAGAACCTATCTTGACCTGTAATGTCGATAACCGCGACTCCACCATCAGGCACATACATATTCACCACACTTTTTTGTACTTGTTCAATGGTTGCGTTGTAAGAGCCTTGTAATTGAACCACATCAGAAACTTCTTTTGGCGTTTGCGCTAAAGCAAAACCTGAAGCTAGTGACATTGAAAGTGCTAAAAACTTATTCATATTCTCTCCATGAGTCATAAATTAATATTTTTTAGTTATTTTTATAAAACTTGCTATAAACAGCCAAAATCCAACCTAGGGTTGGAGCGCTATTTTATAATTAAATTTAGTCTAGCTGTCAATAATGAGCGGATTAAATTATAAAAAATGCAAAAAATTGATAATGCTGAAGCGGATAAACTAATCTGTAAAAAACTAAAATCACTACGTTTGGCGTTAGGAAAAAGCCAACAGTGCTTTGCTGATATTTTAGAAATTACCAACCAGCAATATTCAAAATTTGAAACAGGCCAAAATAGTATTAATGCAAGCCAGTTATTTCTAATTGCCCAAGAATATTCCGCTGATATGAATTACTTTTTTAATGAAGAATCTTTTGACACAACAAAAAACAAAGATTGATATACCATTGTTTTACTAAGACTTTTTCAAATAGTAATTACCACTCAGCAAAGACATTTTAGTAAAATGTGGCATGTTAGAGAAAGGTACGTATTTTATTTAAAAAACCGTAAAATAATTTAGATAAATTAATGGTATAGGTTATTAAGATATAATTTTCTGTGAAAAAGAGTACTTCTAAATGGAAGTACTCATTAAAAACTATTTAGCTGAGATGAGCGTTGATAATTCAGAACTATTTACGATATCCTGCCAGCGAATAGCATCAGGGCAATTATCAACTGGATTAATATTTAATTCATCATTCATCTTTCTTAAATGTACTAATAGAGAGTGTGAATAAGGCCATTGTTGACAATAACTTGAAGTATTATTCTTTAAAATAGCAATAGCATCATCAAGCTTCTCTTCCGCCTGAAGTACTGTAGCATTCAATAATTTAACACCTAAACTATAAGATCTTGTATGTTCAGTGATTAACTTATTATATTCATCTAAAGATTTTCTCGCGGTTACTATATCTCCCTTTTCAAGGTAATAATGAATAAAGTTTTTGATAAGGTTAGCTTTCCACGGCCCCTGGAATTCATCTTGATTGTTTTGTAATTCTAAATATAAAAGCTCGGCATCATTATTATTATTTTTTCGATAACGTTGAAATAATGAAAGTTTAGCTTCTAATGCCCAAAATCCATTTTCACCATATAGCTCAGTTGCTTGCTTAACAGCCTTATTACAAACACTATCTATGCCCTCAATATCTCGGCTGGCTGTTTGAGAGCAAATTTCTGAGTTTATATATGATGACCAAGATAAATTACCATGCTTCTCTGCTAATTCAGCTATTTTCGTATGGTTTTCGAACATCAGTTTATACTTACCAAAATCATACAAAAAATATGAAAGTACCTGATAAAGACCAATAGAGTTATAAGATGCTAATGGTATTTCATTTGTTAATTCTATTAACAACGCATAGGCCTTTTTATGTTGACCATTATCTATATACTGATTTACTAATGAAACACCTTGGCTTATTCGAAATACAGGAGCTAAATCGTTTAATTTAATACTTTCAAAATGTTTAATTAAAACGTGTAACTCCTTATCTTCTCTACTACTTAATGTATTTATAATGTGTAAGGCTAATGCGGTTACCACAGGATGGTTTTTATGCATCAAGTTTTCTATACGCCCTATTGATCCCACTACCTTCTTTTTAAAGATCTCAATATCAGGTGGAGTACCTTGATCATGCGCAGTAATATCCCAAAGAATTAAATGCCTTATCCAATAACGGATAGGTATATTACTAATATTCTTATCAGCAAATTCTAATGACTTTTCTACATTGTTAATTGCTTGTTCTATTTCTGTATTTTCTAGTAACTCAAAGCTGTCAAACATCATGATATTTAGTTTTTGAATGATTGATAAATTGCCTAAGTTTTGATGTTGCTTCAGCTCACTATAAATTTCCAATGCAGCAGGAATAAGAAAGTTATCTAGTGTTTTAGACTCCCAATCAAGAAGTTCCAATAGACGAGGATTGTCTTTATTTGGAAACTTTTTCACTAAGTTATTTAAAACTTTAATATTTGACAAGGCTAGGTCGAATTTTTGATATAAAACAGCCGTTTCAACGAGCATTTTGATAGAAATAATATGATCAATTAAAAATTTAGGTTTTCCTTTAGTAATATTAAATAATTGATTAGCATAATTTTCATATTGAGAATATTCACCAATCGCTTTAAAAGCATCAGCAAGTGATTTTATGAACCTTACTTTTTGAGCTTCAGGTAATACATTAATATTTATATTTTTTGCCGTTTCAACGAGTGCTAACTGCCTCTCAAACTCAGTTGTCATAGTTATATCAACTTGTTTAAGCATATTCTCAGCAAGTTTTAAATTAGCATCAGCCAGTACCGCTTGTTTTTGTGCTTCTAACGTTGATTTATAAACTTGAGCGCCACCGAATGAAACAATTGTAAAAATAGCAGCAGAAGCCATTACAGATAATTTGTTTCGTTTAAACCATAACTTCAGATTATGTGATTTATTATCATAAGCTTGAGTGGGTTTATTCTGTAGAAATAGAGTAATATCATGTTTGAATTGCGCCACTGTTTCGTATCGCTGATCAACATCCTCAGAAGTCGATTTTTTGATAATAGCTTGAATTGGAGAAGGAATACTTTTTTCTGAAACACTAGCATCTATGGCAAATTCTTGCTCTGTCACCATATACTTAAGTACTTGACCCAAGCTAAACACATCTGATGCTGTAGTAATTTTCTCACCTGATTTTTGCTCAGGACTAGCATAAGCAAAAGACAAAGCTTTTAAGTATGCTTGATTAACAGGGTTTGAATCATCATCAAGCAAACGTGCGATCCCAAAATCAACAAGTGAAGGCTCACCTTTTTCATCAACCAAGATATTCTGAGGTTTTATGTCACGGTGTAATACTTGGTTAGCATGTGCATGACTAACGGCATCTAACAATTTAATAAATAATTTTAATTTAAGATGATTATCAAGTGGGTTCTGCTTTATGTAGTGGTTTAATGGCAAGCCATCTAAAAAACGCATTACAATATAAACCATTCCTTGATCAGTTTTTCCTGCATCAAAAATTGGTACAATATTAGGATGATTTAACTGTGCTAGACTTTGAGCTTCATGATTTAAAACTTGCTCAGAAGTTTGTTGAAATAACTCTTTGGGTATAACTTTAATGGCAACTTGCTGTTCAAACTCTCCATCAGCACGATTAGCTAAAAACACACTCCCCATACCACCTTGACCAATCATTGAGGTTATTTCATATTTACCGATGCGTTGGCCTATGAGGTTATTACCACTAATTGATTCTTCGCTAAGTGACATGCCTTCTGAAAATAATGCCGTAAAGTCGAAAGCTTGCTCTGATAGCATAGACTCTAATGCTTTTCTAATAGCCTCATCTGTCACATTATTATCTAAATAATTTATTTGCTCATCTGGAGTTAGTGAAATTAACTCACTAAAATATTGATATAGGTTATTCATTTATTATTCTTATTTTGAAAGTTTTTTGGATAATTGGCTTTTTACAAAGAGTAAGTCTTTCTCAACGGTAGATGCAGAAACTTGCTGAATATCAGTGATTTCATCATGGGACATAACACAAACGTACTTCAGTAAAAATGTTCTGACTTGACGTGTGTGAGACTCTGCTAATAGCTTAATCTCTGAATCAATTTCAATTAAACGTTCTAATTGAACGACTTCTTTCACCGATAGAGGCACGATGCTATCAGCCTCTACAACATTTCTTTGTCGCTTATTTGCTAGTAATTTACGCGAATGATCAATCAAAATTGAATATATTGATTGGCTAAAATGACTATAAAAAGATTGTCTTGAAGGGTGGTCAATTTCCTTGCCTTGGCTTATCTTTATGTAAGCATCGTGTACTAATGATGTGGTATTAGCTGCAACATTCATTAAAGAAAATTGCTCTTCACCGTGCTTAGCCGTAGCTTTATTTTTTACTTTTCGCGCTAGTTCTTTAAACTTTTGATATGAAAATAAATATAGCTGGTCTTGTGCTTGTTTATCACCCTCAGACCATTTAAGTATTAAGCCTGTCACATCAGGATTATTTTTAATCGAATCCATTCTATTATGTCCTTTTGCATTTATAACTCAAGTAAATGCTTTATTATATTTTTATTATACACCTTAAATTATATATTTGAATCAGCACCTTAATGAAACTTAAAATTTATTAAGGTATAGCTTCAAGTAAAAATGAAAGCAATATTAGTCAGTAGGTGAGTCAATAAAAGGAACTTTTAACAATTTAACTTTATCCCAGTTTTCAGTATATTTTTTATCAAAACTTTCAGCTATTTCAGGCTCGCTGAACAATTCAAATTTATCCTTTAAAGTGGCTTTATCTTGCCAAAAAATTTCCGAATTGATTACGGTAAACTTTACAGAGTCGGCTTCTACTTTTTTTATAAACTTATTATCTACAAGAACTTTAATGGCATTGTATATAACAGAGTCACTTTTGCCTGTTATTTTCATTAATGTTTCAACAGGCATTACGATACAATTTTGTTTATTCATTTTTTCAATAAGAATAAATAGTACCGTTAAGGCCATCGGACACCTGCTATTCAATATTCTTAAGTTTAATAATTGACTTCTGTATAATTGAATAAAATTCCTATTTCTATTGGCAAAAGCCTCCTTTTCAAGTTTTGCTAATTGATCATGTAGGTTTTCATTAGCTTGTTGCAAATTTTCAATTCGCTTTAAATGATCATCTTTTTCCATTTTGAAGTTTTCACTTTGAGTAATACATAATAAGATTAAAGAATATCAAATCATCAAGTATAATTATATAATTTCCTACTTTAATGGATGTTAACTCCTGAATTACAGGAATAATTAAAAGCTAAAAACGGCTATTTTTCAGGCTTTTTTAATGTTTTTTTAAAATTCCCTCTTATATGTCTATTGTCATGTCATATAATTTACTATGTATTGACCGCATCAAATATGTTGTCCCCTAAAGAACTTTGCGGTCATAACTATAGTTTTCTGCTAATCGCAACAAGTTGCTTATGATAATCTGTATAACATTCTGCGAATGCTTGTCTTGTCACTGTATTGCACTTCGTGCGTGACGCTTTAATTCAGTCTTGGAAATTTGTGATTTATAGTCCTACAATAAATCACAATCATTCCTATAATATTTGTTTTAATTTTCACGTTCACTGATTAAATATAGTTAATAACATTTGCATTTTTTATTGGCTATTTTTTCTTATGTTTTTTACTCATCCGACTAAACTCATATCGCTTTGATTTTGGGTTATACCAAATCAACGATGGATGTCTAGGTTCTAATCGTTTAACTAAAATTTGATGTTCTGATTCGATTGATGCTAAATCCATCGTTTCAAGTTGTAATTGTTCAAACTTATTAATAAGTTCTAAATGCAAGTTATTAATATTTTGCTCGATCTTTTTTCTAACTTTAGGTGATAAAGCAGCTTTAATTCTTTTAAAGTATTCTGTTAATTCTTTAATTTTTGCTGATAGTTTATTCGTTTCTGTTTGTTCAATGCTGTATCGTACTACCTGTCTTTTTAACTTCAGTAATGAGCACTGTAAACGTAATTTTTGATTTTCAGAGATCTCACCACAATCGCATAACTCTTCACCTATTTCGAAATAATCTTGAGTCATTACATAAACAAATCGATCAAAAAGCTTATTCTGTAAATTATAATTTTGCAGTAGCTTTTCTAGCGCCTGATCCGCTTCATCATCAGTAACTGTAAAACGTTTTATTTTCTCATTGATATCCATTTCAACTCTCCTTTTTATTAACATTTTTACAATAAACGGAAATATTTCAATAGCTAATGCCGTTACTAGCCATAAAATTGAGTAGCTATTGTTTTCTTTATTGTCTGCTGTAAATTTTTTAATAGAGGCAAGAGTAAACAATGGCACACGAATCAGCTTCGCCTGTGTGACATTTCTTGATGAGGATTCCTCATACTCCTTTATAAGAATTACGAAAAGGATTTTCGAAATGAAGAAATATAAATATCAGATAAGAACAGCAAAATATCATGCTAAGAATAATGAAATACTGTGTGAATTGAGCTTTAAAGCCCAAGACAAATCAGAATACCAAAAAATAAAAAGTTTTATTGCCACAACTTTTTTGAACCAGATAAAAAGATCAAAACAGCATTTAGTCCAAGATACAAAAACACAGCGGTTAACCATGCGCTTTTCTGAGGATATGCATGTGTTCATAACCTCACTAAAACACGCTTCTGGACTTAATTATAATGATTTATTTGAAGTATTAATGCGCAAAGCCAAGATCATTATTAAAGAACCAGATCCTATATTGGCAGATATGGAACAACAGAGGTTAATTGCAATAAATAAACTCAGGGCTGAATTAACTGCAACATTCAAAAATATGAATCAAATTGCTAAACACATTAATACAGTAGCAATTGATGATTATGAGAACTTTGACCCCAATGAAATAAACGCTCTACTACTGAGTATTGACTGTTCATTATTCAACATTAGAGACATGTATGATTGCTAAGTTTTGCTCCGCAAAGGCCAAACCTAGGGTTATGGCAAATTACCTGTTAAATAGCCGTGTAGATGCTCATACAGCTCAATGTTTGTACGGTGATAAAGATGTTTGGCTTAGTAAAATGGTTAAATTCAAAGTTAACCATCCGTACTTATCTTTTGTTTATGCCTTTTCTGATGGTGATTCAAATAAATTAACTTCTGAAATTGAACAAAATGTTATTCAACAGTTTATAGATGTTTATTGCCCTGATATTCCAAAACAATATCTCAATATCCTTGCGGTAAAACATCAAGATAAAGGTAACGATGAAATACATATATTACTATCAAACATGCGATATGACAGTAATCAAATGGTCAGGTTCAGCCCTTCACATAAAGGAGAGTACTTAAAAAAACTACAGCTTTTACAGAAGAAAATTAATAACCAGTATGGTTTTGAGAACCCAAATGATACCAGACAAACCAACACCATCATTGATACATTTGACATGCTAAAAACCAACAAAGAGAAGTTAAATAGCCTCACTACTTTGGTTGAACAAAAAGTTGCTGATAATCAAATAGGTTCAAGGGATGAGATAATTAAATATCTTAAACAACTTGGTTTTGAGATTCAACGCATAGGCAAAACGTATATTTCGGTTAAAAACGCTGAAATGCGCCAATCAATCAGATTAAAGGGGTTGTTCTATGGAGATGACTCAATTAATGAAATGATCCGTTACAGACACAATTTAAAGCCTTCTAAGAGAGCTTCAAACTTCTCGCTTGATGATAAAAAGGAATTGGCAAGAATTGTAGATAAACATGCTAAAAGATTAAAACAATCATATTTAAAATATCAAAACAGCAGAAAGGCTTTAAGTACGCAAGAAGCTATTCAGCTTCAAAAAAATTCAAAAATCAGGAATATGAACACAAAATCAAGGAAGAACAATAATGGAAAATTTAGTAACGCAATTAACCAAATATCAAGAGCAATTAAAGATCTTGCACGATTTGCAAAAGATAATTTCAACCAATCAAATATTAATAAACAAACGCAACTCACAGATAGACGAATTGCTCACGCAAAATCAACAACTTCAGATCTGCTTGCAAGATTCTTTAATTCAAAATCAGCAACTTATGCAACAAGTACAGGGGGTAACATAGAAGGTATTGAAATAAGTAAAAATTTATCATATACAAAAATGAATAAAAATTAATTACGTTTTACTCTTGAAAAACAATTTATCTATGTAATGGTGAATATAGGTTAAAAAGATATAACCTATTATTATATAAGGTAAAAAAATGAGCAACCCAACATACATTTCTCAACTTAGAGGACATAACAAAAAATACCAACAAGATACATCATCAACACTTAGAACAGATTTTAAGCTAATTATCAGTAAAGATAGCAATCCTATCCCATCGCTATATAGGCTCTTTTTTAGATCATTAGCGCTTATTCATATCGAGCTTGAAAAAGAATCAATAGAAGTTAAAACAGCAGCTAATGAGCAGTACAATAAATACGTTTATCACCTATCATCTGACGACCAGACAAAAAATCACAATATTTCACAGCTTGTAAAGCTACAAAAAAAGATCCATGATTTTGCCGTTTCTTATATCGAAAACTTGGATTTACAAAGCGATAAAAAAGAAAACAAGAAAGCTGAATTCAGATCATTAAAACCAATTCAGATCCTTGAATCATTTCATCCTGATGCACAGATATATATAAATAAAGGAGTCTCTAAAAGCGTAAAGAAACTAGGTATTACTTCATACAAAGGAATGATCGAATACTCTAAGGAGATCGAAAGTCAGGGACGAGAACGAATTCAAAGTAATGATATTCATTTTGATAAAAATCACTCAATTTCAGATTTGACTAAATGCCATAAAATTTTTAGAAAAAAAATGCACGAACTTAATGCTATTGATCCACAGGACCGCCTCTTAAAACACTTCAGAATCATCTTAGAGTCTCATTCTTACCGTGTCCGTTACATCGACTCAACAAATACCGATAGTAGCTCAAATATCTGCAATGGCATTATTTTGTTAGATAGCCCTGTTACAGCAATAATCCCAAGAAAACCAGCAAGAAAGGTAAGAAGCGATACAAAGATCAATTTACCCGTTTATCTAACCAAAGTATTTTTCTCTGGCTCTTTTTATGATGCTAATATTCATTTCTGTTTAAGTGATGTTAATGACTTGACTAAAAGAGATAAATTAGAAAATATTCTTCGCTAAAGACCAAAAAGATTATCTATAGGGTATTAGCTCATACCTAACTATTTTGAACAATAACGCTTAGGTTAATGGATTATTAATTCAACAAATAAATATCTTTAAGAACTAACGCGCAAGCTTGTTTACTCAAAATTTCAAATATAACGAGTCTATATTAAATTTTCGAGTTTCAATTAAACAATAGATTGGTTAATCGAAGTACATCTACTCCGATTAATTGAGCAAACAGTAAATAACTATTTAATTAACCTTATATTTTGAGAGTGTTTTTTGTCTAAAACTTCATTGAAATAATCACTTAGTTTTTCAGTTTCAGATAAAACAATTTTCCAATATTTAATTCTTTGATTCGAGTCCATTTTAGTAAAATCAGTTCTATCTGGTATTTTAGAGTAGGGTAATGATTCAATGAATTTAGGTGAAGGTACAATCATTACAATATTGTCGTAGTTTTTAGGTAATACTTTTCTTTTTAAGCTTTTATCAAACCATCCAGCTTTAGGCTGAGAATTAAAGTGTGGATATAAAATTAATCCTTCATTATTTTTTAATTTAAAATCAAAATGATAATCGACAATACCACCATCTCGATACATACCTTTAGGCGCACCAGAAATATCTTTAATACCTTGCATAACCATTGGAATGGAACCTGAAGCTAGCAACGCATCCCGTAAATTATTTTGTGTTAAGTCAATATATTCAGTTTTAAAATTACAATAATCATCTATTATTAAATCACTTAAAGGTGACTTAAAAACAAAACGTTCATATTGTTTTCGTAGTAAGTTTCTGTCAACTCTATTTAATAAAATACTCTTAATCAGCCCTAAAGATTGGGTTACTTTATTTTCAGAACCGACAAAACCATTAGTTTTATTTACTAAGAAATGACTCTTAATTATTTTATTATTAATAATTTCTTCAACACCATTATCACCTAGAACATAATCTAATAACTCAATGGCTTTACTGGTAATTTCCTCAGGCTTAGCATTGTCTGAATAAACCGTTTCAGAATATGATTCTGCCAACTTAGTGATTGCAGCAACAGGATCTTTCTGAGCAAAGCAAGCAGCACGAAAAGCTCCCGCAGACGAACCAATTAAATTTAATTCAGTCTTTCTTTCTTTAAAGAATTCACCAAAAATATATTTATCCAATGAAAAAAGTGTAAACCATTTTGGTCCTCCACTAGCACCTAGAAAAGAAGTAAATATTTCTTGTTCAAACCCTTTTTCATTAACGGTGTTCAGTGCAGTTTCACCTGCATAAATATCAAGCATTTTTAATCCTTTGTTCCATATAAACCCTTAGCTTTTCGAGTAATTTCATCATCAAAATCAAGTTGTTCTTCTAAATTCATATTATCACTATATTCCTGCTCTAGTTGAGTAATAATATCATCGTCCATTGACGGTAATGCTTCTTTAAAAATAACATTGTATGCATCATTATTAAGTACTTTATATTCTTTACGTCTTAAGTGTTTCCAGCCCCTATTGATAGCATCATTAAGCTTTTCATTAATTTTAATTAGCTCCTTTGGAGCTATTTGAAAACTTTCTCGCATAATAAAAAGTTCATCTTGGCTTGGATCACAATCTTTAAACCTATTTAATCTTATCTTAATATGTGCAGGAAAAAATCCCATAGCCTCAAACTCTTCATTAGGTGTTGTATTTGCCAATTTTACGCAACCACCATCAGCCATTCTTTTAACTAACCATTCATTACCGCTTTCAATTGCTCTTATCATTTTTGCTTTAATAATATTCAAGTCAAAAACAACCCATGCATGCTTATCACCATTTTTTGCACTACCATCAATAGCAATATACTGTACTAAGTCGGCCAAATGCATATTAATAGCTCTTCTCTTATTACAAGTTATATCTCTATTTTCTTGTTCTGTTTTATTTCTATCTTTTTTATCAAAACTATCTATGACTGTTTTAAGATTACCAAAGAGTTTGGAAGAATCCTCACTTAGTGATTTGTTCGCAGCTTCCTGGTTCAAATTTTCTAATTCCATTTCTAATTTTTGCTGTTCGACAAGACACTCTTCTCTAGCAATTCTCATAGAAATATCTTTAAGATTCTCCAAGTATAAATGCGTAGCATTATTTAATTTTTTCTCTACTAAAGAGATTTTGTCCTCTATAGATTTAATTTTGCCCTTTAATTGAGCAAGTTCAAATTCATCTTTACTAACACTAGTATCAAATAGCTGAGATAAATCAAGTTCAACTAAACTATGAATTATTGATTTTTCAAGTGTGTCAAAATATCGTATTGATTTATTACCACATTTATTAACCTTGTTAGCTCCATTACTTTTAGAGCCTTCTCTGCACTGCAAGTAAGTAGATCTTCCCCCCTCAGCATTAGAGCCTTTTTTTGTGGCAATAGTCATTGAGTTTCCACAGCAGGCGCATTTAGCAATTTTAGTAAATAAGTTCGTAAATATTTTTGAGGATTGACCTCCGTGGTATTTTTTTCTTCCTATTATTTTATCTTCCACGCTTTTAAAGGTTTCAGGTGTGATAATTTGAGGAAAGTAATGCTGAATGGGAGCACCATCAGGTTTGTGTATACGCCTTTCTAACTCTTTATCATATGGATTTATATGCGGTTGAAACTCACCTAATAACCTTTTATCTCTTAACAATCTAAATACATAAGAATCATTAAAGTTTTTTGAGCTATTCTGCTTTTCACCTTTGAATGGTTCAACTCCTGCTAAATTTAAAACACTAGCTATAGCAGATGTACCTAGCCCAATATTTTCAGCATTTTTTTCTTTATGCGATTTTATGCCACCTTTGTTTTGTTGGTCAGTTTCTTTCGTAACATCATTTTTTTTATTTTTTTTGGTAAACCTCTTAATGTCCTCATTATTTAATCTACGTGTTATTGCCGAAGTACCAAGCCCTCTATTATCTATTCCCTGATCTGCTAGCTGAAATATATATTTAATTATTTCAGTACGCTCAGGAATCTCTTCAAAATATTTCTTCCCATCAATTTCTACTTTTTTTAACCAATTTGGTGCGTTAGATGGAAATATAACAGGGTATTTCTTTGGTAGCTCCTGTGTTTTTTCGAACTCTTCACTAATTGCTTCACCTTTTTTAGCTGCGTCAACCCTTACCCCATTCCAGAACTTTTTTAAATGGTGGCTTTTTCTAGCTGATTCTTCATGAGCAGCACTCATATGACATATTGTCGCGAATAAATCATTTGTACTTTTATTTATTGATTCTTGGGTATACCGTAAATTGTCGCGAACAAAAGCCAATTCAATTCCACGTTTCAGTAGAGAAATGAACTCTTCCAAAGCATCAATAACATTATCTCTGGAAAACCTAGAATAATCCTCAATGAGCAAAATAGTACCTTTTTCATACTCATCATTCTTAACAGCTAAAATGAATTTTCCTAATGCACTTTTTTTTGAAAAGTTTTCAGCATAAAATCCCGATTTTCCAGAATCTTGAATTACATTTTTTTTATCAAATTTGTATCCATTTTCCTCACACCATTCTTCAGCTTCTGTTAATTGTCTACGCTTAGAATCACCATCAAACTGATCTTTTGTACTCCAACGCATATAACACATTACTAATGTGTCATTATCTATTTCCTTACTTTTCTCTTTAGATTCAGTCATTTCAGCCACCTGTGTTTCAATTTACTATAATACATTAAAAATTCGGCGTATAGTATGCACTAAAGCTTTAGTTTATTTGGTTTAGACAAATACCTTTTTGGCGAATTTTTTAAAGATCGGAGTACTGAATTAAACTTAGTTGGCTCTTCAGCAGGTGCTTTTCGATTTGCAGCCCTAAGCCAAAAAGATCCAGTAAGCGCTATTACACGTTTAGCAACGTTATACGCCGAAACAACTTATTCTGTTAAAGCTAATAAAAATGAAATTACCGCAAAGGCTAGAACATTACTGCAAGGTGTTTTAGGCCATAATGGCAGCAATGAAATTATTAACAACCCAATTTTTAAGGCTCATTTTATTGTTGCAAAGTGTCGGGGTTTAACCACATTAGAGCAAAAAATCCCATTACTTTTAGGCTTAGTTTCAAGTATGGCAATGAATCAAGTTAATCGAGGTTTGTTAGCTAGACAATATCAACGTTTTATTTATCATCACCCGACAAGCCAACTAACCATTAGCGATAACTTTAAATTTAACACTCAACACAGAGCATTAAATAATGACAACCTGATCGATAGCTTACTTGCTTCTGGCTCGATACCTGTGGTGATGGAAGGTATTAAAGATATTATTGGCTCACCAAAAGGTATGTACCGTGATGGTGGAATTATTGATTATCATTTTGATGTTGATATAAAGCCGGCTTCTGGCTTAACACTTTACCCGCACTTTTCGCCAACGCCTAAAGCGGGTTGGTTTGACAAAAATTTAGCCCGTAAAGTGAATAGTCAATATTACGCAAATACGGTCATGCTAGTTCCTTCGCCAGAGTTTATTGCCCGTTTACCTTTTTCAAAAATACCTGATCGCAATGATTTTACAAACTTAGATGCTCAATCAAGATTAAAGTATTGGCGAACCGTTTTAGCTGAATCAGAATGTTTAGCCGATGAATTTTCAAAAATATTAGTATCACCGGATATCAACGCCATTAAACTTATCGATTAAAATAATTGGCAAAATGTCAGTCATTGAGCGATAACTAATTATGACCTCAAATAAATCAGGGATGATATGACAAAAAGCAATTTAATCGTTTGGGATGAAGCTCGTTTTGAAGTAGGCATTGAGGACATTGATAACCAACATCGAAAACTCGTAGGTTATGTCAATAACTTATCCCTCGCGGTAAATAGTCATTTAGAGGAAAGTCATCTTTCAGCTTTATTTATGGAGCTTTATAATTACATAAAGCTTCATTTTAAAACCGAAGAAATTTATTTTTGTACACTCAATAGTGACGATTGTTTATTGCACGAGCTACAACATAAACATTTCATTGAAGAGCTAGATAGAATAATCGCTTTGAATGAATTCAAAAAAAATGCACGCGAAGTGTTATTCTCTCTTACCGACTGGCTTGTTCATCATATTCAAGTTGAAGACAAAAAATTTATCACACAAAATCAACATCAAAGCCTTATATAGCACTTAATCTGATATAATTTTTTGATAAATTGCACAGGCCGCACCTGCGGGATCTTTTATCACCGCGTATTTGTCACTACCCATTGATTTTATTTCAGTTACCACACTACCACCTTTAGCTTTTACAGCTTTAATAGACGCCTCAATATCAGCGACTAAAAAGTAAGGTAACCATGTAGGCGGCAAATCTTTATTTACACCTTGTGCATGGCAAACGCCAGCTACAGCTTCACTATTAATTGGCTCAAGCATGGCATAATCATCATATTCTCCCATGGAAATATTTTCGCTTTTCCAGCCAATAACATCTTCATAAAATGACTTTACCTCTGTTGCATTAGTTACCGACAAATCAAGCCATGCCATAGTACCTATTTTATTATCAGTCATTATTAATTCTCCATTTATTGTTTTGGGTTTCGTGGATAGAAATGTTCAGGTAAGCAATTTATATGTTCAAAAAATCGTGTGTCTTTATAAGGCAGTTTCATAAAACCAGAAATTCCACTACCGGTAATAGTAGGAAGTAACTGCAAAATTTCAGTTAAACACTGATTAAACTCAGTTTCTTTATCATGGTTTAATAACATTAAGTAACTGTGAATTTTTAAATGTCGAGGCAGCACCTCAAAAATTATACAACCCGTATGATGGATCTGATTTAAGCGAGCTAACACCGCCATAATTTCTTCAGGCAAATAGAGGTATTCGTCTGGATCTACACCATCTTCAAAATAAGAATGTAGCTTTGTTATATCGTCGATAACGGCAACATCACTTACATCATAAGGAATTTTTTGGGTTGAACTGGCTTGAAATGGCTCTTCTTCATTCACTCGTTCAATATGTAACGTTTTGCGAGCATTGAACAGACAACTTTTAAAAACCCCAACTCTAAATATACCTTGAGCTAGCCGTATCATATTATTCACAGCACTTTGAAAAGAGGTTTTTAAGCTCGGATCAAAAAGCGATAAGTTTGAGTCAATATGTACACCATTTTTTTCCCAACGTACCGCTAAGCCACCAACTACAGGAAAGTTAGCTAAGCGGCTTACCGCAGCAATAAATGCTTTTTCAGTATCGCCCATCCCCATAAGGTAATTTTTATAATACTTTTCTAATTGTACATCGTCTATTTCATTTAATTCGTCTAAATCTGAAGACTCACGTAAAAATGATTTTCGAGAGCCATAAACCACAGTATCCATATCTTTTTGGTAAGTCTTACACCAAACCGGCACCAAAGGTTTAATTACCACAGGCAGAGGCGGCTCGGCCATTACTGTATTTTTCAGTAGTGATAAATGTTTAAAGAAATAATCACCTGCTTTATTACGGGTTCGCCTATCTTTACTAAGCATGCCGGTCAATATTTCAGCCAATAACTTAGGTAAACCTAATGACAAAGGGGTTATTACCGCACTACCATAGCGACATGACTGACCCGAGGCTAACGCATATATAGTCGCTGCAAACCCTTGTTCATCAAAACGAGGTGACGACATTTCACCGCTAATTTGCTCATCACCAATAAAGTAAACATCACCTAAGCGTGCATTGCTGTTTTGTAGATCACTGCTCATTAAATCCATAATGTTATTTGCAGTAGATTGGCCGCGAATATCAAGCTGTGCTGGTACGGCAGATCCCCAATCAACTAAATATACTTTTTCAGTTATCGGGTCAAAAACTACATTTGAAGGCTTGATATCTCCATGAACATAAGGCCGACCTAAATCATGCTGACGAATATCGCGTAAATACATTAAAATTTCAGCTAGCTGTATAGCAATTTTAACCACAAGTTCACTCGCTAAAGGGCCTTGTCGATATGAGAGTTGCTCTAAATCTATACCTGGAGCTCGTTCCATATGAACAATGGATTGCCGCTTAATTTTATAATAACCAATGATTTTGGGGATGCGTTCATGAGAAAGCTGTCGTTGAATTTCGGCTTCTTCGGCTAATCGGTCTTGAACATGTTGTGGTAAGTTAATGCGAGAAAACTTAAATACTTGTGACTGCCCTTGCTCGTCTTCACCGCCAAAAACAAAGCCATAAGCGCCTTTACCTATCAAAGCTATATTTTGATACCCTAGCAAAGTTAATTGTTGGCGACATAACTCAACCCATTGCTTTAATTTGGTTGCGTCTTCATGATTTAATAGATAAATCGATTGATCTTCAGCAATATAAAAATGCTGTAGTTTTTTTTCCGCCACTAAACGTCCTTCACTGCTGAAAATATGGGTTAGATCCAATAGAGATATTGCACCTATATTAAGGTTTATCTTAGCTTATTTAAAAAGTGCGATAAAGTTTACACTGTTATCTGCCGCTTATTTCCTGCTTATTATCAGGCAGTAATCACTATGTCACAACTTTGTCATAAAACTGCCACATAAGCTTGCTAATCTTTTATTGTTAGCAAATGTTCCCTCGTTGCTTTTGTTAGCTAATTTAGCGTAGTACTTTGCCCTAATTCAGTTATATTCAATTGAATTAGGTTTTTTTATTATCTGAAATGCATAATATATTTTAACACTTTGCCTGCTTGCTTATGTTAAGTAACCTGAAATCTGATAAACAGCACTTGTTCAATGCTCCCTTTCAACTCATTATCAAGTGTTCAGGTTAATAAGTATTTAAACAACTAGACATAAAAAAGCCTGCATATTGCAGGCTTTAAAATTTAATTGCGTGAGCAAAGCTTACGCCATATGTACTAGCATATTACTTGGCTCTTCAAGGAAAGACTTCCACAAGTTACAAAAACGAGCAATGGTACCGCCGTCTATTGTACGATGATCGCCAGACCAACTTACTTGCATTATTGAACGAGCTTCAACTTCGCCTTTATCATTAAAGCGTGGTAATTTTTGTAACTTACCTAAAGCAACAATGGCAGACTCAGGCTTATTAATAATAGGTGTTGCCACCGTACCGCCAATAGCACCGATATTTGAAATAGTAATAGTACCGCCTTTTAAATCAGCAGCTGGCACTCTACCTGATCGTGCATCATTGGTTAAGCGAGTAATGTCAGCGGCTAAATCTAAAATAGACTTTGTTTGAACCTGTTTAACATTAGGGACTAACAAACCTACTTTTGAGTCAACAGCCATACCAATATTATGATCATCAAAATATGTTAATTCCGTGCAATCCTCGTTGACTTGCGTATTCACTAGCGGGAACTGTTTCAGGGCTAACGACATAGCTTTCATGAAAAATGGCATCATGGTTAATTTGATATCTTGCTTGGCGTAAACTTCTTTTAATTCACCACGCAATTTGATCAAATTAGTCATATCGATTTCTTCACAGTAGGTAAAGTGAGGAATAGTTGATACAGAATTAACCATAGCTTTAGCCATTACCGCTTTTATACCGCGAATAGGCTCAACACGCATACCACCAACAATACTGGCAGCTGCTGGTGCAACAGCAACATCAGATACTGCAGGAGCCTGGTTAAACGCTAAAACATCATCTTTATATACTCGACCTTTTTTACCACTGCCGGGTACATGATGAATATTTACATTTAACTCACGAGCAACACGACGAACTGCTGGGCTAGCTATCGCTTTCTCATTAACAACTTTTGTTGCTGTGGCTTGCTCTTTTGCAACTGTGGCTTTAGGTGGAGCGTTTACAGGTGCAGCTTTTGGTGCTTCAACAGTCGCCACTGCAACTTCAGGAACCGCAGCTTGGCTATTTCCAGCAATTTCAATCGCAAACAATGGTGCGTGTACTTTAGCAATTTCACCTTTAGCATAATAAAGCTTAACCACTTTACCTTTATGCATAGCCGGAATTTGTACTAAGGCTTTATCGGTCATAACGTCAGCTATAGGTTGATCTTCTTCAATCAAATCACCTTCAGCGACTAGCCATTCAACCAACTCACACTCCACAATACCTTCACCAATGTCAGGTAAAATAAAGTCTTCAACTTGTGTGCCTGAAACAGCTGCAGGTGCAGCAGGGATTTCAGCAACAGCTTCTGCAACTATTGGCTGTTCAGTATTGGGTGTTTCTGCGCTACCTTCTGGTGTCATAGCAAATAAAGGTTGGTGAACTTTCGCTATTTCACCTTTGGCGTAATAAAGTTTATCAACTACACCTGAGTGCATTGCAGGAATTTGAACCAAGGCTTTGTCGGTCATCACGTCAGCCACTGGCTGATCTTCTACAATAACATCGCCTTCTGCTACTAGCCATTCAACCAGTTCACATTCAACGATACCTTCGCCAATATCTGGCAGTATAAAATCAATGCTCATGCTAATAAATCCTAGTAAGTCATACTGTTTTTAATTGCTTCATAGATCTTTAAATGATCAGCAGCATATTCTTTTTCAAGCGCTAGTGGATAAGGTGTATCCATGCCACATACTCGGGCAATTGGCGCTTCTAAGTGCAAGAAACATTCTTGTTGAATAGTCGCCGCAATTTCACTAGCAAAACCAGCGGTTAATGGCGCTTCTTGACTAACTACAAAACGACCTGTTTTAGTAACAGAGTTCGCTACGGTTTCAATGTCCCATGGCAAAATAGTACGTAAATCGATAATTTCACATGAGATACCGTCAGCAGCAGCTAAAGCAGCAGCTTTTTCAACGATTTCAACTTGTGCACCCCAAGCTAATAGAGTGATATCAGACCCTTGTTGCACAACGTCTGCTTTACCTAATGGTAATTCGTAATCTTCTTCTGGTACTTCGCCAACCGAAGCACGGTATAAACGTTTTGGCTCAAAAAATATTACGGGATTATCGTCGCGAATAGACGCTAACAACAAACCTTTTGCTTGGTATGGGTTACGAGGTACAACAACTTTTAAACCCGGCGTATGAGCAAAGTAAGCTTCTGGTGATTGGCTATGATATAAACCACCGGCAATACCTCCGCCGTATGGCGTACGAATCGTTAATTTACCCACATTAAATTCATTACCACTACGGTAACGAAATTTAGCTGACTCATTCACAATTTGATCAAAGGCTGGGAAAATATAATCAGCAAATTGAATTTCAGCAATCGCTGTACTGCCCTGCGCCGCCAAACCATTAGCAAAACCAATAACACCTTGTTCAACTAAAGGCGTATTAAAACAACGGCTTTTACCATATTTTTCTTGTAAACCACTCGTTGCACGAAAAACGCCACCAAAGTGACCAACATCTTCACCAAAACAAACCGCACGATCATCTTCTGCCATCACGGTATCAAGCGCGCCATTAATCGCTTGTAATAAATTCATTTGCGCCATTACTTAATTCTCCCTGCAGTAAACGGGTAAGCTTTAGGGTGTTTTTTAATATGAGCGGTAAGCTCATCAAATTGACTTTGTAACAAAGGAGGTACTTTGTCATAAACATCGGAAATTAAATCTTCTACTGGTGGTTTATCAACTTTTTCAGCCACTTTAACCGCTGCTAAAACTTCATCACGTAGTTTTTCAAATAACGCTGTTTCTTGTGCTTCATCCCACCAACCTTGAGCTAGCATCCAGTTCTTCATGCGAAGAATAGGGTCATGCTCTTGCCATTTGGCTTCTTCTTCACGCGTTCTATAACCTGAAGGATCATCAGAAGTTGAATGAGCGCCTAAACGATAAGACATAGCTTCAATTAATACTGGCTTGCCTTCTTTTATGGCATATTCACGAGCCAATTGCACCGCAGAAATAACCGCTAAAATATCATTGCCATCGATACGTAAAGTTTTCATACCGTAACCAACACCGCGTGAAGCAATACCATTACCTACGTATTGTTCATCTGAAGGAGTTGAAATGGCATAACCGTTATTACGACAGAAGAAAATAACCGGTGCTTGATGCACAGCAGCCATGTTTAAACCGGCATGAAAGTCACCTTCAGAGGCTGCGCCCTCACCAAAATAACAAATGGTTACTGCGTCTAAACCTTGCAGCTTTTGACCATAAGCATAACCTGCCGCTTGTGGAATTTGCGTGCCTAAAGGCGACGATATCGTCATGTAGTTCAAAGCATTACTACCGTAATGAATTGGCATTTGACGACCTTTACCTAAATCTTTTTCATTACTGAACATTTGGTTCATAAAGTTTTCAAGGCTAAAACCTCGAAACATTAATGCGCCTTGCTCACGATACTGCGCCATGATCATATCTTGATCTTTAAGGCCAGCAGCACCACCAACACTAGCAGCTTCTTCGCCGAGTGCAGCCATATAAAAACTGATTCGACCTTGGCGTTGTGCCGCTACCATACGTTCATCAAGTACACGATGAAAAGCGAGAGTTTTATAGGTTTTGGTAGCAAGCTCTTGATCAATATTTGGCATAGCAGCATTTTCGTAAATGCTACCGTCTTGTTTCAATATCTTAAGGATTGGTATTTCAACTGAATGACCGTCAATAAAAGCGGGTTCATGTACGACCGGGCTTTCGCTATATATGTCAGTGTTCATAGCCTTCTCTTTTTTTAGTAACCTTGGATACAAGGTGACATGCATACGCAATAATTGTTAACTACTGAAAGTATAGAAGCTTTCAGTACAAGATGAATATTTATGTCGTTGTTATGAATTGTTGGTTGTAATAATCGCATGCACTTTACCTTTACGTAAACTGAAAAACAAGTTTAGTGATCAATGTTGGTGCTTTTATTTAGTGCACAACGAGCATATTTGTTTACAGCTGCATACCCCGCAACACAGCAGACCAGTTGCGTAGTTATGCAATAAATTAATGTAGCGCTTAACGTGATTAATACCCACCAACAAACAACCTGCGCTATATTAATACTTTACGCGCAGGTGCCGTGTTTTATTGCAATTTATGTCGCTGTAGAAAGGTTAGTAATACTAATCTAAAACTGTTGGAGTTACGGTTAACATTGCACGCTGACCAATAGCAACATTAGCATTAGGAAAAATAATAGCTTCACCATCTTGTTGGGTTTTTACTTCCACATCACCGTCAATTGCTAACACGTGACCTTTTGCAAAGTCTGTAAAGTTTTCAACATCGTCGGAAAAAGTTAATGAAAAGTTTTCATGATGGCGATCAATAACTTGTGATATTTCATATAGATTGAAGTCGCTCGCTTGATAAGGCGTTAATTCAAGTTCTTGGCCTGAAACAAACTTTGTTAAAGTTTCTCTAACTTGTACGAATTGGCTCATATCATTTTCACCGAATGGGCGAACTTTACCAAGCTCAACAGTAAAAGCATCGGCACCAAACTCATTCGACGAAAAATAGCTAAAGGTTGTGGTTGGCGAATGCGACAATAACACCGTGCTAACACCACAAGCATTTAGAAACGCTAATTGGCTTTTTTTACGTGGTGCGCCGTGTAAAAAAGGATACACCGCAAACTTATCGCATTTAGAGCCACGTATTGCGGTATGTAAGTCGTAATGACTGCGTTGGCGCTCTTTACCACTTGCAGCAACTAACTTACTTCCTGCTTCAAAGAAATCTCGCACAGTGTTTTCTAATAACAAAGCACGGTGACGCTCTTTATTGATTAAACCAGCGCCTTGGCCTTGATCTTGAGAATGTCCGCCTGAAAATAAACGATTCATATTTTCTTCAACAAAACGCTCAGCAATATTCATTGATGCCGGGTTACCAAAAATAAATAATACCCGCTCGGCTAAAGCTAATTCGCCGCGGATCAACTGGCCAATAATATCGTTACAAATTTCAATCGGTGCGGTTTCATTACCATGCACCGCACTCGATAAAACAATATCGTGAACGCTAGTGCGGTTAATGGGTTCAAAAGTAATTAATCCCGTTTCTAATACGGTTACTAAACTGTTAGTTTTTGATGCTTGATGTGTTACCTCAAAACTAAAACCGCCACCAGGTAACGACCACTCATTGGCACGCGTCATCGAGAGAAAATCGCCAGTTTTTTGTAACGCTGTAGAAAAAGCAGTTGTTGTATTAATTAAATCGTTCACTAAGTCTCACCTATTAAAATAGTCGAATTTATTTAAGCTCTGCTATTCAATCTCACTAGCAGCTATTATTTATTGGACAGCATTGTACTTGAATTACTTGTAGGAGTCTTTTGATTACCCGTTACTCAACCTTTGCTCAGTGTAAACTATCGAATTAAAATACTCGCTTGTTCAAATAGTCGCCAACTTGTAAATTCTGTCAAAATGCTTAATAACAACAAGCTAAAATGAAAGTTAACGAGCTTCCTTATTAAGCCACCCATAATAACTTGTTCATATTTTCCTGAGTAAACTACACTTAGTTCACAATTTTAAATGTGGTGTTTATTATGCCTAAACCTCGTTCTCAACAAATCAGTTTAACCGATACGCCGAATTATCATATTTGTAGTCGCACCGTTCGCAAGGCCTTTTTATGCGGTGTTGATAAAGAAACCGGCGTTA
>OJFP01000138.1_pt1 | contig 56587 bp, 56 predicted proteins | sample 1594141 | NCBI WGS metagenome assembly OJFP01 (sample SAMN05416843, study PRJEB24817) | seawater metagenome | isolation source: Sea water | place: Canada:Atlantic | collected 2013-07 | reverse complement strand
GAGGTCTCGTGGGCTCGGAGATGTGTATAAGAGACAGGGCATTTATTAGCACCTATGCTCGAAAGCAATCCACCCAGCTTCCCTTTCGTTGCGCTATTAGTGTCTGGCGGGCACACTCAATTGATCAAAGTAACACAAGTCGGGGCTTATGAATTACTGGGGGAATCTCTAGACGACGCCGCTGGTGAGGCCTTCGATAAAACCGCCAAACTACTCAACTTAGGTTACCCTGGCGGCCCAGCTTTGGCTGCTTGCGCCGAAAAAGGTCGCTCTGAACGCTTCAAATTTCCTCGCCCTATGACCAATCGGCCAGGACTTGATTTTAGCTTTAGCGGACTCAAAACATTTGCTTTAACCACCAGTCAACAAAACACGCTAGACGATCAAACCCGTGCCGATATTGCCCGAGCATTCGAAGAGGCCGTGGCCGACACCTTAGCTATTAAGTGCAAACGTGCTTTAACGCAAACAGGGCTCGGCACACTAATTGTTGCTGGGGGTGTGAGTGCCAACAAGCACCTACGCGCAACACTAAATCAAATGGGGACCAATATAGGCGCAGACATATTTTACCCTCGCCACGACTTTTGCACCGACAATGGCGCCATGATCGCTTACGCTGGCTACCAACGTTTAATGGCAGGTGAGCACGATGAACTCAACATTAAGGTACGCCCTCGTTGGCCGCTATCTAAACTCAATATTCCACAATCAACATAAAAAATAACAAACTTATGGATATTATCTTTTTACGACATTTACGCATCGAAACCGTTATTGGCATCTTTGATTGGGAGCGAAAAATAAAGCAACCCGTTTTTTTTGATCTTGAAATGGCCACTGATATAAAAAAAGCCGCTGCTAGTGATCATATTGATGACACACTCGATTATAAATCCCTGTCGAAGGCGGTGATTGATTTTGTTGAAAATAGTCAATTTCAATTAGTTGAAACGCTCGCTGAAAAAGTCGCCGAACTCATCATTAATGACTTTAATGTCCCTTGGTTAAAACTCACGTTAAATAAAAAAGGTGCATTACGCCACGCAGACGATGTTGGCATTATTATCGAACGAGGAACTAAGCCTGAATGACAACCGTTTACTTAAGCATTGGCAGTAATATTGAGCGCGAAAAGCACCTTCGCTCTGGTGTTACGGCCTTAAAAAAGCAATTTGGCGAAGTCACTTTATCAAGTGTTTACGAATCAGATGCCGTTGGCTTTAATGGCCAACCATTTCTAAACCTGGTGGCTGCCTTTAAAACAGAACTACCTGCTCAACAGGTCGACGCTATTTTAGATATTATTGAAAAAAATAACGGCCGCACCAAGGAACAAAAGAAATTCAACCCTCGGACATTGGATTTGGATTTAATTTTGTATGGCGACTATATCAGCCAAGACCCCGACCTTGAAATCCCCCGTGGGGAGATAACACAATACGCCTTTGTTTTAGAACCTTTAGCCGAAATTGCGGGGAAACTACGCCACCCCGTTTCTAATACACGCTATGATCAGCTTTGGCAAAATTTTGATACCTCTGATATCGTTCAAAAACGCATTGATTTCAACTGGGACTAAACAAGGCTTTTGCCCCCATCCACTGCTATGACTTGCCCTGTTATGTAACCCGCATTTTTTGATAAAAACAAAACCGTTTCGGCAATATCATCCACAGACCCTTGTCGCTGCAATGGAATACGCATAACGATTTCCTCGCCCAATTCAAGCGACTGATTCTCTGGCCATAAAATAACCCCTGGCGAGACCCCATTAACCCTCACTTCCGGCGCAAGTTCTTTTGCCAATGACTCGGTTAAAGCAGATAGCCCAGCTTTCGCCGTACTGTATATTGAATAGTTCGACAACGAGCGTTTAGCATAAATATCCACCAAGTTAACAATGCAACCCTTTGTTTTTTTTAGTTCGTTAAACGCCGCTTGACTGACAAAAAATGGCGCTTTTAAATTACTCCCCATTAAGTCGTCCCACTCAGCTTCTTTTGCCGTGCCTAGCGGTGTTTCATAAAACGTTGATGCATTATTAATTAGCACATCTAAGCGCCCCGTTTTATCGATAAGGCCTTCAATCATTTGTTGAATTTGCTCTACTGATTGTAAATCTGCCTTGACTACCCAAGCAGACCCTTTTCGTTTTCCATTTAACAACCCCATTAACGCTTCCGCTTCAACACGTGAGTCACGATAATGAAGTACAACGCCATAGCCCGCCTCATGAAATATTTTAGCGATTTGCGCACCAATTCGCCGCGCCGCGCCGGTAATCAATACTATTTTCTGTAAATTGGACACTCTCCCCCCAAATTAAACTAAAATCTCAACAAGTCCATCCTACTGAAGACAACATGCAAAACCGAGTTTTTTTATTCCTATTTCTACCATTACTATTAGTCGCTTGCGCCCAAGTTCCGGATAAAAAAGGCCATCATTATAAATACTTTAACTTCAACACAATGGCCAAAACTGACATTGATATGGTGGCGGATACACATGTAAAACAAACACTAAAGCAACTGAAATTATTAGCTACAAAACTCTACAAACGCAACCCACGTGAATGGCAAAAAGCCAAGTTAAGCTCTAGAGAAGCGGCTATTGCGCGCATTTTCACGACGCCTTTCCCATTGGTGAATGGTAAACGTAGCGTAGCCAGTATACGGCTAGCGTTTGATGAGCAATACAAGGGCGATCGTGTGTTGGCTTACATAGCCGGATTGGCTAGCATGCTAACCCTTTCCTATAATGGCAAAAATGATTTCTATGTATTCGATAGCTTAGATGCTCAAAAAATTTATAACGGCGCGCGCAATATTGAAGTAGCATCATGGCTATTACAAACTAAGAGGAAACGAAACGGCCAGCTCTTTTTGCTAAGCTCGGGCAAAGGTGTCAGCTCAACTAACCGCAGTTACGATCGCTTATTCGGCAAACTGATAGGTCAGCAAGATACGCTAGCCCAAATAATCGCTGAAAAAAACCACCGCGTGATAAAAAATGTTTTTCAGTCGGCAGCTCAGTTTGTTTTTTTACCGGTTTAAGTTTTTTTAACACTCATCCGGTCCGGGCATGAGATAACCCCTCCGGACTCAAATGTCACCACCCGGCCCTCTCATTGTTTTTTACTAACTCGAGCTGTCAGTTCTTTTTTTAAGTAGTTAATAACAAGCTAATTTTTGATCAAAATAGCATAACCCTTAAAGATTAACTGCTCCACTTTACACCCTAGGCCTTTATTTTTTTCAACACCTCGAGCCGCCTTTTATAAATTGCGTTACCTATTTCCTTACCCACCAAGCCTTGCTCAACAAATTCTTTTGACCCAACCTCATTTGCTGCAAGAAACGCTTTTTTAACCCACTGAGCTTGTGGGTAAGCTCTATTTTCAAAACCTAGCCGCCCTCGCGAATCGGCTTCGCAAGCTAATAAAAACTGATCCAGCTTATCAGCTTGGCGAAAGGCGCCAACTGCCTCAAGCATCTTCAGTAACGTCGCCGCCTTCAGCTCAAGCGCCCGATGGCAATGCGTGTGATACTCCATCACTTTTTCTGCCAAACCAACATATTCATTTGGAACACGTAAACGAGCAACCAGCGCCCTCAGTGCTCGCAAACCTTTGGTTTCGTGTCCATAATGAGACGGCCAATTTTCAGCAGAAGTCAGCCCTTTACCTAAATCATGCGTTAATGCTGCAAACCGTACTACCGGGCTATTAGACAATAAAACTGCTTGCTGTAAGACCATCATCGTATGCAGACCCGTATCAATTTCAGGGTGATGCTTAGCAGGCTGTGGAACACCAAATAAAGCCTCTATTTCCGGCAAAATAACGGCTAATGCGCCGCATTGTCGTAAAACCTCAAAAAAAACTTCTGGCGAGCGCTCACCTAAGGAGCGCTGAATTTCTTGCCAAACCCGCTCTGCCATTAATGTAGACAACTCACCGCTGCCAACCATCTCGCGCATGAATTCCATCGTCGAGTCTGCGACGGTAAAGCCCATGTGCGCATAACGTGCAGCAAACCTTGCCAGCCGCAAAACCCGAAGAGGGTCTTCTTTGAAGTTTTCCGATACGTGCCGCAATACCTTTGCCTTCAAATCGGCCTGCCCACCATAAGGGTCGACCAAGCCCTGTTCATTCATCGCCATCGCATTAATGGTCAAATCGCGTCGCTGCAAATCTTCAACTAAACTGACATCTGGAGCGGCATAAACCTCAAAACCGGCATAACCTGAGCCAGATTTTCGCTCCGTTCTTGCCAACGCATACTCGGCTTTTGTATCGGGGTGGAGAAAAACAGGGAAGTCCTTACCTACCTGCTCAAAACCGTGCTGTAACATTTCTTCTACCGTTGACCCCACAACTACATAGTCCTTATCCTTTGATGGATAATTGAGCAGCTTATCCCTGACCGCACCACCTACCAGATATATATTCATCACCATTCTCTAATATATGCTATAATTTTCTGTTTTTTCAACCAAAGGTCTTATTTTGTTAGACATCTTCATTTATTGTTTATTTTTTGGGGCCTTCTCTGGTCTTTGCTCCGGCCTATTAGGTGTTGGCGGCGGTATTGTTATTGTTCCATTTTTAGCCTGGCTTTTGCCCCTACACGGTATGCCTGTAGAAATCAAAATGCAAACGGCCATTGCAACCTCTTTAGCCACTATTATTGTAACCTCTATTGCTGCTATTTATGCTCAAAACAAGCGCGGAGCCATAGACTGGAAAATCGTTAAGTTTGTAACCCCTGGTATTGCCATCGGTGCATTTTTTGGTGCAGATTTAGCACATTACCTCAGCACTCAGCTACTCTCCATCATTTTTGGTTCATTTTTATTGCTTAACGGTGCTCGTATGGCTCTAAAACTAACGCCAAACCCAGAGCGCCAATTACCCTCAGCCTTGCCATTGGGCATTTCAGGCAGTATTTTAGGTATGCTTTCTACACTCATTGGCATTGGCGGTGGCACATTCACCGTCCCTTACATGTTATTGCATAATGTTCCCATGAAAAAAGCCATTGCTTTTGGAAGTACCTTTGGCCTGCCCATTGCCATTTTTGGTGCGATTAGCTTTGCTATTCTAGGCCTGAAAAACTCCATACCCATGGAAGGCAATATTGGCTATATTAATATACCCGCTTTTCTAGGGATTAGTATCGCTAGCGTATTTGCTACAATGTTCGGTGTTTACCTAGCACACACGATACCCACAGCTACCATGAAAAAAGTTTTTGCTGTCATCATGCTTTTTGTTGGGCTTAAAATGTTGTTGGGCTAGCTTCCTATGAAGCTCTCATAGCGATAATAGCGTGACATACGGTATAAAAAACCCGTTAATTTACACGCACGAACATAATAAATGGGAAAAAATAGTGATCACAAATATAGAGCTGGTGTTAATAAAATTTTAAAAATCGTTATTGGAGTTGCCATTATTAATTGGGGCGTTATAGCACAAAACTACTGATCACCACCCGCCTAACACCTTTGCCTACTGCCTTTATTAGCTGATGTCCGGCTCATTTATTATTCGGCATAAGCCCACTAAAAAGCTGACGAATAACCACAAAAAAGCCACGCAAAATGCGTGGCTTTTTTGTTACCTAAATCAAATTAAGCCTTCGACGTTACTTTAAATAACAATATTCCAGCTAGCATAGACACAACCACTATAAGCGGCTCTTCAAATCTAAAGCCAATACTCGCAACCGCAGGGCCCGGGCAATACCCGATCAAGCCCCAACCCACACCAAATAAGGCCGAACCGAATAATAGCTTCGTGTCAATTTTCAACAACGTGGGCAAATGAAAATCCTCAGCAAACAGCGGCTTATTTTGTGCAAAAATAAAACGGTACATAATAGCCGTTGTTATCACGCCACCACCTAATACAAACATTAAACTCGGGTCCCAATCACCGGCTACATCTAAAAAGTTAACCACTTTGTTCGGGTCGACCATGCCGGACAAGGTTATACCGACACCAAAAATAATCCCTGCCAATAATGCACTTATTATTTTATTCATTGCTACACTCCTATCACTTGATTAACGATATAAACAGTGGCTATACCCGCAACAAGAAACACCATCGTCGCTGTTATTGACCTTAACGAAAAGCGCGATATTCCACACACGCCATGACCACTAGTGCAGCCGCCGCCCATCGCCGTTCCAAACCCTACAATCAGCCCACCCACAATTAACAACGCTGTTGTAACGTGTTCACGCGGCTCGATACTAACGGGAAAGAAGTAAGCGTAAACAGATGCTCCACCAATAATCCCTACGACAAAAGCCGCCCGCCAAGCCTTTTCGGCCGCAGAAGGGTTATTCAAGATACCTCCAACAATGCCGCTAATGCCAGCAATGCGGCCATTTAAATACATCAATATACTGGCACTAATGCCCAATAAAATTCCGCCTGCCAACGACGAATAAGGGGTAAAGTTTTCCATCTGACTATTCTCCAAAAATTTATATGCTTATTATCTTACATTATAAGGGCGCCTACTAACCATGATTTTAATAAATCCATGTAAAATAGTCACATGGAAAATAAAACTGATCAATGGCATACACTACATGCCGAAACAGCCGCTATTGAATGGAAAGATTTAGAGCGTTTCTTTGCTCGCGGTAATTTATTACATGTATCGAGCGACCTAGACCTCATAGACACAGCGGTCGAAATAGCTAATGACAATAAACCGGCCATTGAGCAGTGGGTCGCTGAAGGTCACTTATCTGGCGTATCGAATGAAGAGGCATTACTGTGGTCCAAAGGTGGAAGCAACCTTTGGTCAGTTATTGTACTACCTTGGGTTTTAGTTCAGCAGCGCAAGTAATTATTTATAAAATAACTGCTTCACTTTGCAGTGCTATACAAGTCATGATTTCGTCGAGCTTTTAGCTATGACTAAAAATTAAGTGCGCACGTCATTGAACTTAATGAATACCTCAGTAGCTCTACTACCTAATGACTCAACACTCGCCAAGGTGCATAATGATAACAACGCTACAACTGAGCTAAATTTACAACTTGAGCATGTCCAGACGCTTCAAAAAGACGAACACTGTCACTCTAGCGTCAAAAAACCCTAAGATTTAACGTTTATCTCGCATTCAAAACCTAGATCACAGGACAAAGAATTACTGATAAAACACGTCGCTTCAGCTTTCCTTAATAGTCGCTCAGCTTTATCAATATCGTTGCTATCGCTCAGTAGCAACGTTGCTTTTGTGTTTATTTTAGTAAAAAGAACCTTTCTGTCTACCTTATCTAAAACACCCGACGAATCGCACTGTAAGTCGTGCCATTCTAATTTTGAAGCACGCGCAATGGCCTTGAATGACAAAATCAGACAACTCGATAAAGACGCCATTAACAACTCCTCAGGCGACCATTGATCCCCCGGTCCATCAAACTCTTTCGGTGGCGCTATTTTGATAATAGGTAAATGATTAGAAAAAGTACTTAATGTCGTATCTGGCGTTCCGGTCACGTTAACCGTGTATGTGTGCGGTAGCTGTTCCATTCTCTTTCCTCTTTTAATCCTGTTATTTGCTTATAAATGACGCCTAAAACACGCCTCCTAGAAATATTGCCGCTTTCGTCAACAGGGTCTTTATAGCGTTATTGAAACGCCTCGTCACTGCACAAGTTGAACAACTGCTACTGATTTTGATTTAAGTCAACATAGCAGCCCATGCTTTCTCAAGCCGCTTTTCTGAAATCGGCAGCCTCGTTTTAATCTGTTGGGCAAAGAGCGATATTCTAAATTCCTCTAGTAGCCACCTAAACGCTTCTGTTTCAGGATCCGTATTTGTAGATGAAACAAACGACCAAAACTTTTTTTCAAATTGCTTAGCTTGTTTTGCTTTGCCTGCATCTTTTTGCATTTGTCCACCCACCTTCGATAAGCGAATCTTAATCGCTTTTAAATACCGGGTATAAAGCATTAATTGTTCGGCTGGAACGTATCGAATAAAGCCTTGGTAGCACAAACAAGACAGCTGCCTCGAAATGTCCTCGTAAAGCGCCTTTTCATTCTGCCAGCGCTCCAACTCTATAAGCACCTGTTGATACGCCGACAATAGTGTTGAAATGATCTCCGATAACTCATAGCCTTTCGCATACAGCGATACATCATTCTTTTGCGCTGCCTGATCAAATTCTGCTTCTGAACGAATATCTTGATCCGCAAAAAAACTCGACATCAACTGATGGGCCAAGTCATCAAATACATCCTCACCTATACGCCGTTTACAGTAAGGGTGTGTTTTCAATCCCTGATAACTAAACGCTTGCGACGTTGTTATGGCAGATTGACGACTTAATTTTTTTAATTCTTTTGAAAACTTCAAACGAAACAGCCGTATCAAACCATCCTTATGCGCCTTTTGAGCTTCTTCAGCAGAATCCATCAGCGTCAAACCCACGCTTGTTTTCTCATCCACTAAGGCTGGAAAACCTTTTAATTCTTGACCTTGGTGCTTAATCGTTTGCTGTTCAGGAATATCATCAAACTGCCAGTTTTTTGACCCTGATGATGACAAAGCATTGCTCAATGCGGACTGGAACTGCACCCCTGCCTTTTCTGCATACTGCCTTTTTAGTGCATTAAAATCTTTTGATGCAGCAATAACGGTCGATTTGTTATCAACAATATAAAAGTTCATGCGTAAATGAACGGGTAACTTATTCACCTCAAAAGTTGCGGCGGTTAACGTTGAACCCGTTTGCTTATTTAAAAAGTACGCTAATTTATCCAGCAAACGTCCACTCGAATAGTCCATTCCTTCTATACAAGCATCTACAAAATTTGGCACGGGAACAAACTGCTTACGTAAATTCTTTGGCAAGCCCTTAATTAAAGCCTGTAATTTTTCAGCGTACAAGCCCGGCACCAACCATTCAAAGCCGTCGCCAGTCAATTGGTTTAGCTGCGCCAAAGGAATATGCGCCGTCACACCATCTTCATCATGCCCTGGTTCAAAACGGTAACTCAATTTGATCGGCACACCGTTTATCAACCGCATGTCTGGGAACTGCTCTGCATCAACAACCGACTCATCCGCTGGAGACACCTCATCAGCAGTTAACACCAAGGAGTTTTGATTTTTATCGTTTTTTATCCACTTATTTAAATGCGCCAGACTCGTTATATTCGCTGGCAACCTGTTATCGTAAAATTCAAATAGCGCCTGCTCATCAATAAGTAGATCAACACGGCGCCCTTTTTGCTGCTCGTAATCTATATCCCCTAGCAATTGCTCATTTTTTCTAAAGAAGGCCGCATGACAGACCATATCCCTATCCACTAAACCTCGGCGAATAAACATCTCTCGAGCTTGCTCTGGCTCGACTCGGGCTAGTGGCACTTTTCGGCCTTTGCTGATGGTTAAACCAAACAGCAGCAATTGTTCATGCACCATCGCTTGCGCTGACTTTTTAGACCAATGTGGTTCGTAATAGGTATGTTTTATTAAATGCGATGCTATTTTTTCAATCCATTCAGGTTTGATGCTAGCGACAGTTCGCCCATAAACCCGCGTGGTTTCTACCTGTTCAGCCGCCATCAACCATTTCGGCTGTTTTTTAAATAAGGTAGAAGCTGGATGAATATGAAACTTTAAATTTCGAGCACCTAAATATTCCGACTGTTCATGCTTAAAACCAATACGCGTGACGAGCCCCGTCAATAATGCCTGATGAATCGCGTCATCACCCGCCTCGACCGTATTTATCTTTAAACTTTGATTCTTCTTGACCAAGTCAAGCAGCTGCCGGCGAATATCTTCCCAATCCTTTATTCGTATATAAGCTAGAAAATTCTCCCGGCAATATTTGCGAAACTGATTACTAGACAACTCTTTCTTTTGTTGTTGAATCTCTCGCCATAAGATGAGAAATGACAAAAAATCTGATGATTCATTTTGAAATGCTTTGTGCTTCTCATCAGCATACTTCGCCTTATCACTCGGACGCTCCCTAGGATCTTGAATTGATAGCGCCGACACGATGGTTAACACTTCTTCTAAGCACTGAAAATCCTCTGCCGCTAACAACATGCGTCCAAACTGTGGATCCAGCGGAAATTGCGTTAGGCGCCTGCCAATTTGCGTCAGCTTCTCTTTCTCATCAAGTGCCCCTAACTCATGCAAACTACGGATACCACTACGAATCATTTTATCGGCGGGGGGCTCTAAAAAGGGAAAATGACTAATCTCAGCCAAGCGCAACGATTTCATTTGTAAAATAACCGAGGCAAGGTTCGTTCGTAATATTTCTGGCTCGGTAAATTCAGGTCGTTGGCTAAAGTCGTCTTCACTAAACAAGCGAATACAAATACCTGCTGCTTCTCGCCCACAACGGCCACTACGTTGATTTGCACTAGCCTGAGAGATGGGCTCTATCGGCAACTGTTGTATTTTACTGCGTTGACTAAAGCGGCTAATTCGCGCTAATCCCGTATCAATAACACAACGGATACCAGGCACAGTCAGCGAGGTTTCTGCCACATTTGTCGCCAATACAATACGGGGCCTTTTGTGTGGCTTAAAAATGGCGGCCTGCTCTTTGCCACTCAAGCGCGAATACAACGGTAAAATATCATAGCCCGCCGGATGATGCTTTCTAAGCGCCTCAGCCGCTTCACGAATTTCCCGTTCGCCACTTAAAAACACTAAAATGTCGCCTGCTCTATCGCGGTGTAGCTCATCTGCGGCGTTAACAATCGCCTGCACCCGATCTTGATCGCTTTGCTCCGCATCGACACCAATGGGTCGGTAACGCATTTCAACGGGATAAGTTCGCCCCGATACATTAATAATCGGCGCGCCATTAAAGTGCTTAGAAAAGCGTTCAGGGTCTATCGTCGCCGATGTAACAATCAGTTTTAAATCTGGCCGCTTGGGTAACAGCCATTTCATATACCCTAAGAGAAAATCAATATTTAAGCTTCGTTCGTGCGCCTCATCCAGTATTAACGTATCGTAATGGCTTAAAAATGGGTCCGACTTGATTTCTGCCAATAAAATACCGTCCGTCATTAGCTTCACAAGGGTTTGCTGATTCTCCTTTCCCTGAAAACGAATCTTGTAACCAACTGCTTGGCCTAACTCTGACTTTAGCTCATCGGCTATTCGTTGTGCCACACTGATCGCTGCCAACCGACGCGGCTGTGTATGACCAATTTGCCCTTTAAACCCACGCCCTAATTCTAGGCAAATTTTAGGCAATTGCGTGGTTTTGCCCGAGCCTGTTTCACCACAAAGGATAATGACTTGATTATTTGCAATCAGCTCAGCAATTTCTTTTCTTTTCTCACTAATCGGTAAGTCAGGAAAATTGATTTTTGGGCAACTGTCTGCACGCTGTTCGACCTGACGGATAGATTTAATCACTCGGTCGTTTAGCGCCCTTAGCTTCTCCTGTAGATCTACAGAATTTACCGTAGCTACTTTTTTTAATTGCGCACGAAAGTTGTGCTGATCCTTAATAAGGCAAGTAGGTATTAACGCACGAACAGTGTTAACGGTTGGTGTTGAAGGCATTTGAGAAATAGCGGTCGCCGAATAAATTCACATTATACCCAAAGGGCTCACATTTCACGCAAACGATACGGCCAATTGGATGAGTTAAATAAGCATGCCTCTTCGTACATACTTATCTACGTTTTAGTCGGGTCAATTAATACTTAACCTGTTTATTGCCGTTTAAAAACCAGGCTAAACGACACGGGAACAGCTGACGCAATAGATGGAAGATTTGCCACTTCCATCAGTTTCTTAATCCCCACATCCAACCTATAATCAAACGCATTCAACATCACCGGCTTCATTGTGTTTACCAACAAAATACCGCCACCTAAACCAATTATTTGAAGCTCCGTTTGAATAACCTTGGATGTTCCGTGTAAATCGAGCGTCAACGCCAACGGCATAGTCACTACATCACCTACCTCAATTGATGCTAACTGAGCAGCATCTATGTTCACAGACACACCCGCGGTAGGAAAAACATCCGTTTCGAACAATAGCGACTTCATACGCCCATCGCGAATATCAATGTTTGTTTTAACACTGGCTAATTCGATATTTACGTTTGCCACACCCTCGTCACTAATGCTCCCATTCAATTTTTCAAACGAATGCACTTCGCCAACTGTGCCTTTCTTAATCGAAACAAAGTGCAGTGATGATTTTGAACTATCTAGCTGGTAGCCCGCCTGTACTGACATCGCAAAAACGGATAATAAAATAAACAAACAAAACTTATTGGCTAACATAATAATTCCCCTTAAAAATTAGTCACTTGATTCTGATAGTAGCATGTTTTATGGCCTCGTTTTAGCACTAATCTAGACAGCTTTATACCAAGAAAAAATAACCTTTAAAACGGGAAGGGTAATAGTAAGAAAGATAAGTCTAATCAATATATGTATGAGCGCGAAACAGGAGATTGTTAGCCTGCCATTAAATTAGGACGCTATAACCCAGCCCATCATGCTTTTTAGGACTACAGATCAATCTCAAAGCCACACTAGTGTCATACCAACTAAAAAAGCCCCAACTACAAAAATAGCTGAGGCTTTAGAACACGTGGTGCCCAGAGACGGATTCGAACCATCGACACGAGGATTTTCAGTCCACTGCTCTACCGACTGAGCTATCTGGGCATCTAAGATGTGGTCGCGTATTAAACAGCGGCAAGCGCATTTAGTCAAGAAAGATGTTAAAAATGCTCTTATTTAGCGGGTGGAACATAGCCTTCTGGTGCTTGTGCGTCGCCACTAAATAGAAATTTCTCCATTTCAGCTTTTAATAATGCACGCGCTTCGGGCTCAAATGGCGTCAGCCTATTTTCATTAATAATCATCGTTTGTTGCGCTAACCACATTTGCCACGCTTCTTTTGAGATGTTTTGTATGATTCTTTCCCCAATTTCACCAGGAAAAGGTGATTTTTCTAAGGCCTCGGCTTCGCGTTTTAGTTTTTGACAGTACATATTTATTGACCCAATTTATGATTCATTCGTTAGCTGGGAAATTAATTCACTCACCGGCTTTGGTAAGCCTATTTTCACACGGCTATCTATTTGATACCAGCTCGTTCTATGTTCATCTTCAATTTGTGGTGGCCTCGTTGAAGCCGCACATACTATCGGCGTGTAATCTAAATGGTAATGTGAAAAAGTATGCCTTTTTTCTGCCATTTTATCGGATGCCGCTAAGTCGATACCCTTCGCATCACACCACACATTCAATTCATCATAGCTGGAAAATTCCGAAAAAGCCCACAACCCGCCCCATAAACCTACTGGAGGCCTTTGCTTTAGTAAGAACTCCTGCCCATTTTTTTGAACCAGCCAATAACTTTTCTTGACTGGCAGGTTCATTCGCTTTTTAGGTGTTGGCAATATTGACACTAAGTCTTGTTTTAGCGCTAAACAGTCGTTCATTAGAGGACATTGCGTGCAATTCGGCTTCGAGCGCGTACAAACCGTTGCACCTAAGTCCATCATTGCTTGGTTATAGTGTCCGGCACTTTTCTTAGGCGTTAGCTGTTCGGATAAGACCCATAATCGTTTTAAAATGGCCGCGCTTCCTGACCAACCTTGAATAGCAAAAAAACGGCACAGCACTCGCTTCACATTCCCATCAAGAATCGCCACAGACTGGCCCATAGAAAGGCTCGCTATCGCCCCGCCGGTTGAACGACCAATGCCGGGCAAATCAACAAGTTCAGCTAGGGTTTCAGGAAAACTACCTTCATATTTTTCCACAATGATGGCGGCTGTTTTGTGGAGATTTCTTGCCCGTGCGTAATAACCTAATCCCGACCAATGGTGCAACACATCATCCAATGGGGCTTTAGCCAAGGCTTCGATACTTGGGAAGTTATCAATAAACCGTTCAAAATACGGTATAACCGTCGCTACCTGGGTTTGTTGCAACATGATTTCAGACAACCAAACACGATAAGGCGTGGGCGATAGTTGCCACGGCAAACTCTTCCTGCCATGCAAATGAAACCAGTCTAAAACAAGGGCCTGAAAATGTTCAGGCCCTATAGGTAGCTCAAGTGGTTGGTCGGTTAAAACAGGCTTTTTAATAAATCACCCGCGGGGCCTTTCAACTTCTCGCCAATTTTTTCATCCAGCTTTTCTTTTAACTCTGTTTTCTTTTCTTCGATTTTCTCTTTTTGTGTAGCGAGCACAATCGCTTTTACATCAACTTGAATACTTGGCTTTGCGAATGTTCCAGTCACGTTCACTGGAATTAACATATTTTTAAGGTCTTTAGAGTCGGCCTGCTCTTCTCCACTAAGTGCCTTTGTCCGTTGTACTGTTAGTTGATAATCTAGTTTCTCAGAAACTAAATGCGCAGTCCCTTCCCCTTTAATATTGATTAAAGGAGATGTCACCAACAGATCTTGGTTCTTAACCAAACCATTCCTTATTTGTGCACTTCCAGACATGTTTGCAAAAGCTGTTTCACCAGTACCTTGGGCTGCCAGCGCAGATACATCACCCTTGAACACAGCCTCTCCTTGCTTTATTAATGCCGCAACATCAATACCTTTTACCGTACCGTCTTCAAAACTAAACTTTGCCGTACCATTTAGTGCTGACTTAAACGCAGGAACAGTATTACCCCGTGTTGTTAAATCTGCGTTTATATTTGCCACACCTGAAACCTTAGATTCACCCATCAGGTCAATCATCAATGGCTCAATATTAATCCCCGTCGCCTGCTCTTTTACAATAATACGTGGTGTGTTTTGACGTGCATCAACCGTTGTTTTGCCCTCATAGCTGCCATTATAAAACTTCTTAACGCTCTGCTCTGAGTTCAACACGCCATTTTTCGCAACAATTTTCACACTGGCTTCTTGCGCCGTTAAGCCGTTAATAATCAACGACTGCACCTTAAACAAACCATTTATGTTTAAGTCACGAATGGTTTGCACAGGAATCAGAGCTGCTGCCGCAGGTGGTGGAACAGCACCACTTCTATCGCTCGTAACTTCGCTATCATTTGCTGCAGTTTTTGGCAGGTAGCTGTCCACATTTATCTTATCAACAGCCAAATCAAATGCTACCGCCGGCTTATCAAAGTTATTAACAGATGCATTGCCCGATAAGGTTGAATCATCAAACTTAATGGTGACTGGGTTTAAAGTTAGGCTACCCGAGCCGGCTAAATCGGCGACCAGGTGACTAGTAATATCAATCCTCATCGCACCATTTGGAATGGGCTCTCCTGCCGCATCAATCGCCAAGCTCAAACCTTGAAAATCAAATTTATTTAAAGCTGAATTAATAACTAAATCGCCATTAAGCTTTAAACGTACCGTTGCTTTCGGTTTACTGCTGTCCACGGTAAAGGCCAAATCAATGCCCATTGGATTGCCTAACGACAAAGCATCCGTCGTCAAATCCAAATCAACAAGACTGTATTTTTCACCTTTGCTCGCATCATCCCATGCGATATTTGCATCTACTACTTGAAGCCCACCTATAGCAATTGCACCTAACGCCACACCAGACCCTTTATCCGTCTCAGTGGTACTTGTTTTTTTGCTGCTTTCATCTGATGGCTGAACCATGTCATCCCAGTTGGTTTTCCCTGCTTTATTTTTAGCAAGGTTTAAACGCATACCGTTTAAAACAACCGTACTGACCTCAACTTGCTGACTTAGCAAAGGTAGCAACCTCACTTTCACGTTAGCCTCTTTAATTTGTGCAAAATGCTCAGCTTTAAAGCCTGCGGCATTACTCAAACTAACGTCATTAATGCCGATACCGACCCAAGGAAAAACGGACAAGCTAAGGTCACCATTTATCGACAAATCACGCCCTGTCTTGTCTTTAACAACGGCTTGAATCTCTTCGCGGTAATCATTTGGGTTGATAACCATCGGCGCAATGATAATGATTGCAACCAATAACAAAACTAACCCACCAAAAACTTTAAATAGTGTTCTCATAACCTTTACTCCCTTTGAGCATACATTTCACATACTGAGATAGTATCAGCCTTTTATTAAAACAAGATGAATAACTAACATCAATTATGCTGCTAACAAACGTTCCATTTCGGCCAACTCTTCTTTTGACTCACTGAGTGTTTTCAACGTGTTATCGGGCCCTAATTCACCTAAGTTCAATTTATGAAAAGCCGGTATTTTAAACAACGGTGGGCACTCCCTAAATTCAGGCGTTCCAATAGCCGCATGCACACGAGCAATCAACACTAACTCTGCCAACCCAGTCTGCTTATTATCTAGCAGCCAGTTTTTTCGATTCTTAACCACATCGACCATTACATCAAAACCCCATTGCTTCATGATCATCGCCCCAACTTTAGGCGATAACATATCAACACACTCTTTTCTGTTCTGATCGTTCTGCAAAATATTAGGGTACGCTTCTAATGTAGCTAGAATAGAGGGCACGCCAATATCTTGAAAAAGGCCCGCCAACATGGCATCGCTGGGTGCTACTCCATTTGTTTTTTCTGCTAAGAAGTACGATATCACCGCGACTTTCGTGGACAATTTATACGCCTCTTTGATATACCCCTCAATCAGCTTACTCGACGAACGAAAAACCGACCTCGACAAAAAAGTAAGTGATAAATGATAGGTTTCGCGCAGGCCCATTCGCGCAACAGCCTGCTCAACGCCTTTAGGTGGTACTCGAGTCAAGTACCTTAAACTGCGTGACGTCTTAAGAATAAACCCCGACAAGCCCATGTCACTTTCAATGATCTTGGCAAACATCTTTGCATTGCCACTTGGGTGATTTAACGCCGATAAAATTTTAAGCCCGGTATCAGGTATCGCTGGCAATAAAGACTTGTTTCTACAAATCTTTTGAAAAATCTCTCCGTATTCCTCTTGCATCATTATATTTCCGTATAGAATTGACGTTATTTAGCCCATTTTTAGTTAACAAGCAGGCAAAATCAACTGATTAGATGTATTATTTCCAACCTTTATTTAATTTGGTGATTTACGCTAACACAAGCGTAAACGTGGAACGGACTTAACATGAGCACAATTCAAACAGACGACACAAGAATTCTTAGTATGCAGGAAATCATTTCTCCTGAACAATTACACAAGAATTTACCCATTACAGATATCGCAGCTAAAACAACCGCCTCTGCCAGAAACGCTATACATAACGTATTGCATGGCAAAGATGATCGCTTGTTAGTGGTTATCGGCCCTTGCTCAATCCATGACACAAAAGCTGCTTTAGATTATGCCGCTCGCTTAAAACCCTACATCGACAGCTTATCTGATGACCTTATCATCGTTATGCGCGTGTATTTCGAAAAGCCCCGCACAACGGTCGGCTGGAAAGGGCTGATTAACGACCCGGACCTTAACGAAAGTTTCGACATCAACAAAGGTGTTCACACAGCACGTGAGTTGTTGTTAGCGCTTAATTCTCAAGGTGTTTCCGCTGCAACCGAGTATTTAGATTTAATTACACCGCAATACGTATCTGACTTGATCGCTTGGGGTGCCATCGGCGCCAGAACAACCGAAAGCCAAACACACAGAGAGCTATCGTCTGGCCTTTCCTGCCCGGTCGGTTTTAAGAATGGTACTGATGGTACTGTCAAAGTAGCCATTGATGCGATAGGCTCTGCGGTACGTCCACATCACTTTTTATCCGTCACGAAAAAGGGGCATTCAGCTATTTTCAAAACAGCGGGTAACGAAGATTGTCATTTGATCTTACGTGGTGGGAAAAGCCCCAATTATGATGCCGAAAGCGTCGAGGCTGCCGCTAACGAGTTAGGTAAAGCTGGCGTCAACTTGCACATGATGATTGACTTTAGCCATGCCAATAGTAGTAAACAACACGAACGCCAAATGATTGTTGGTGCTGATGTCGCCAAACAAATTGCTGGCGGCGATATGCGTATTAGCGGCGTTATGATCGAGAGCCACTTAGTGGCTGGTCGCCAAGACCAAGTAGAAGGCCAAGAACTCGTGTACGGTCAGAGTATCACCGATGCCTGCATCGATTGGGACAGCAGTGTTCGGTTACTAGAAGAATTGGCGGCTGCCGTGCGCTCTCGGCGCGAAAGCAAGCTTGATGCTGCAAACGATTAATTTTTTTAAACCACGCGCATGAATATTCAACTTAATGGCGATGCTTTTAGCTGCGAAGATAACACTACCTTAAAACAACTTATCAAGCAGATGGGCTTGTCTGGCAAACGAATTGCCATTGAACTTAACGAAGAAATAAAACCCGCCGACCAATTTAATACCATTCAACTTAAAGAAGGAGATACTGTGGAAGTTGTACAAGCCATTGGCGGAGGTCAGCCTGACGACCTCATTATTGCCGGTCAAACATTCTCTTCTAGGCTTTTAGTCGGTACTGGAAAGTACAAAGACATGGCCGAAACGCAAGCCGCTATTGAAATGAGCGGAGCAGAAATTGTCACCGTTGCTATTCGCAGAACGAACATTGGTCAGAATCCTGGCGAGCCTAATCTACTCGATGTTATATCCCCTGATAAGTATACGATTTTGCCCAATACTGCTGGCTGCTTTACTGCTAAAGATGCCCTAAGAACCTGCCGCCTTGCACGCGAACTCCTCGGTGGACACAAACTCGTAAAACTTGAAGTCCTTGGAGATAAAAAAACTCTTTTTCCCGACATCACCGCCACCCTAGAATCTGCTGAAATTCTAGTCAAAGAAGGCTTCGACGTGATGGTTTATACCAACGACGACCCCATCATCGCCAAGCGGCTAGAGGAAATGGGCTGTGTTGCCGTTATGCCACTAGCAGCCCCCATTGGATCTGGCTTGGGCATTCGTAACCCATACAACATTCTTACCATTATCGAAAATGCAAACGTACCGATTATTGTCGATGCTGGCGTCGGCACCGCATCGGATGCGGCCATTGGAATGGAATTAGGTTGTGATGGCATTCTAATGAACACCGCGATCGCTCATGCAAACAACCCCGTATTAATGGCATCATCCATGAAAAAAGCAGTACAGGCTGGTCGGGAAGCATTCTTAGCAGGCCGTATGCCCCGTCGCCGCTACGCTTCCGCCTCCTCACCGTTGGATGGTTTAATTTAGTCAATTTTCACCCATGACCAACAATAACAACCCCGATTTTTTGCGGCGTATTCGCAGTTTTGTTAAACGCGAAGGTCGTTTAACGCCCGGACAAGAAACCGCTCTTCAAAAGGGTTGGCCCTTATACGGGCTAGACTCAACGGTACTCATTGACCCTGCTACACTGTTTGCTAACGATCACCCCATTACCCTTGAGATTGGCTTTGGTAATGGCGAAAGCTTAGCCACCATGGCTGAAAATAATCCTGATAGGAATTTTATCGGTATTGAAGTACATCGCCCCGGTGTTGGACATTTATTACGCCTCATCCTTGAAAAAAAACTGAACAATATTCGCCTGTTTGATACTGACGCCGTTGAAGTGCTTCAACATGCAATTCCCGATCATAGCCTAGATTGTGTGCAGCTATTTTTCCCCGACCCTTGGCATAAAAAACGACATCATAAACGTCGAATCGTGCAAACAGAGTTTTTAAACCTCATTCATGCGAAACTTAAAACAGGCGGGCGATTTCATGCAGCAACTGATTGGGAGAATTATGCCGAGCACATGCTCAATACCCTAAACGCTCACCCTGGGTTTGTTAACTCAACTGAACCTAATTATGCCGAACGGCCAAAATATAGGCCATTAACTAAATTTGAAAATCGTGGTTTACGCTTAGGGCATGGGGTATGGGATATGATTTTTTTAGCCGAGGCCATTAAATAGCCGCTTCACGTACGTCCTGCTCTACAGCCAAGTTAGGTGATTTAATTTCGTTAAAAATCAACTGAAGCCCCTCTAACTGCTCCGACAAACTGGCTTCCAATATTTTATTTTCAGCAATCTTCTCGTCCAACTCATCTTTACCAGCCGAAATATTTCGTAAACTATCAAGTTTACTTTCCATGAATGTTTTTTGCTCATTGACCTCTCTAATCAAATTTGAGAACGCCATCGACTTCCAACGGTTAACATCGGCTTGAGCTTGTTCAAAAATAGACACGGCTTTTCCACCAATCGCATCAACAAAACGCTTCGTTAAAGCACTCTGCTCCGTCAACGCAGCCTCTGAACTGCTGCTAAACTCTAAACCATTTTTAAGTAGTTGATCTAATTGCCGTTGATATACTTTTATATCAAACCGCGCAGTTTGCTCAACATCAAGGTTATGTTCATCTTTGAAGCGCTTATAAATAGCATCAAGCAATTTAACACTCGCTTGTGTCGTACTCAGTGTCTCATTCAGCAATGAATTCAAGCCCTCAAAACTATTTTTCATGCCCTGACGAATACCAACACTCGTCCAACTCTTAGCCATTTGGTCACGCCCTTCTTCAATAATACCCGACACACGTTTCGGGTTCACAACCTCTAATAAATCGGCTATTTGCGTGTAAAAAATATGTCGGCTAGTTTTTAAGTGGGCAAGGTTTTGATTATAAGCAGTCTGCTCTTTTCGCGTTTCCAACAACAGCTCAGTCGTCGCTTCTTCGCTCTTGCTACAAAAACCATTTAACTCATTTGTATGGTTCACAACATTCTGCAGTCGACTAGTCACCATATTGCGAGCTAGTTCCATATTGTCTACAACATCATCAATCACCTTGTGCTGAAGAATTTCTTTTTGTGAACTTAATATTCTATCTGATAGGAAATTTTCTAAGCCCGCCAAGCGGCTAGTCGACAAGGCATGCTCATCGTTCTTAATTTTGGCAATCAACGCTTTCTTTGCTGATAAGGGAAAAATAGCCTGCTCATCTAAATCCAACAAACGCGCTGTTTCTAATGTTTGCTTATGAATAGATTGAACCCAATCTTCATCACTCATCAATTCATCATTCAGTGTATCAATCTTATTGAGCACCACCGCTAAACCGTGCGGGTGTTTACTTCTATACACTTGAATATGTTGCTCCCACATCGCCATATCACTTTGTGTAACACCCGTATCAGCCGCTAAGACAAAAATCATCGCCTGCGCATTCGGTAGCATACTTAAGGTCAGTTCAGGCTCGCTACCAAGCGCATTCAACCCGGGGGTATCTAGTACCGTCAAGCCTTTTTCTAGCAATGGGTGGGGAAAACTAATTAAGGCATGGCGCCACGAAGGAATAGTTACTTCACTCTCACCGTCTTTACCTGCAAGCCCAAGCGACTTCGCATGATCAGCTGAAACTCTTTTAGTCTTTAGTAGCTCTAAAAAGCTATCTTGCATTTTTTCGGGTGAATCACAATCAAGCTCAATATGCGTCCAATGCTTAGGCTCTCTTTTATAGTCCTCTATAGATTTATCGTTCGAGCGCGTTTCAATATCTAACAAACGTAGGTAGGGCGCTTCTTTCGCGTCATAAAAAAGCTCTGTCGGGCACATCGTCGTACGGCCAGGGCTCGACGGCAATAGGCGAATCCCTGCTGATGAGAAAAATAAAGCATTAATCAGCTCAGTTTTACCACGCGAAAACTCGGCGGCAAAAGCGATCGTAATATTATCTTTTTCAAGCAAACGCAAGTTCTTAATCAACATCAGCTCAGTCTCGCTCTCACTCAGGCCCGTGTCATCCAACCAATGCTGATAAGCATGTATTGACTCAGCCATTGACTGCTTCCACAGATCATAACTGCGCAGTTGTGCATCAAGATTCATTTATTAATCACCTATTATGAATACGTTTATTCCATCAACGTTTTCAAAAGTATAGATGATTATTTAAAAAAATCTGCTGGGAACTGTGATGGCTTGCACACGCTGATGCGTTTGCGCCGACTGTGCTCACCGCTAATGATGTCAATATCAGATTTTTTCACACCAAATAACGACGATAAAAAAATAAATCAGTTGCTTATTAGCTTTTCCATCAACAGGGGGAGCGGTTAACGCAATTTTTATGGCATTATCATGCAACCCCACAAGGCTGTTTCTACTTGCTCGAGGCTGCAAAAAAATATTAAAAACTAAGGTATCACCTTCCCACGTATAGTAATCAGGCGACCTCATGTCACAAACCACGAGACATAACGCACATCTTCAAACTGAACATCAAGTCAGCAAAAGGCTCACCCGTATTCCCATACATAAGGCAGCTTACCCGCCCACTATCACATCAACGCAAAAAGAGGGGGTAGTAGTAACATTTTCACCACTTGTAACGCTAATAGAGCTGCTATCGGGCTTAAATCCATGCCGCCCATCGGTGGAATCAGCCGCTGAAAGGGTTTCATCACAGGCTCCGTTATTTTATACAACAGGCTAACAACGGGGTTATAGGTACCAGGGTTGATCCAACTTAAAATAACCGTCGCAAAAATACTATAGATGAAGACGTTAATAATGCTGCTAATCAGCTCCGTCAGGCTCCAAATAAACACAACCCAAACATTAGGCTGCCCAGCCATTGCTATAAACCCCAAACCCATTTGCAGCAATAACATTAACGCAAGCGCTGATAAATTAAAGCCCTTAAGCGTTGGAAATATAGGTTTTAACGCCTTTAGAGGGGCCTGAGTTGCCTTAATAATAAAACTAGATACAGGATTACGTGAATCCGCCTCCGTATACTGTAATAACACTCTAAGGATTAACACAAAAATATATGCGCCAACCAGAGAGTTAATAATGAGTATCAACGGGTTCGATAAATAGCCTGCGGGCATCAGTCGCCTCCCAATTCATCAGATAGCTCAATCGAACGTTCTTTAGCCGCCAACACAGCGGCCTGCAAAATATCGCCCAAGCCCTGCTCTTCCATAACACCTATGGCTCGTTCTGTTGTTCCACCTGGGGAAGTTACTCGTTGACGTAACACACCTGCTGACTCACTCGACTCCAAGGCCATTTTTGCCGCCCCCAAGGCCGTTTCTTGCGTTAATAATTGCGCCGTCTTTTGACTCAAACCTGCTTCAATACCAGCCGCCTCTAATGCTTCCATCATCATAAAAAAGTAAGCCGGCCCACTACCGGACAAAGCCGTTACCGCGTCCAGTTCATTTTCATTTTCAACCCAAACCGTCACCCCAACCGCACGTAACAGTGATTCAACTTGGTCCTTTTGGCTGTTATCCACCTGAGCGCTCGCATATAGCCCTGTTGCGCCTGTTTTAACCAGCGCAGGCGTATTAGGCATGCACCTAACAATGGGGAAGTTACCGCCTAACCAACGATCAAGCGCATCCACTCGAATACCTGCTGCAATAGAAACGACGACCGGTTTTTTATCCTTTATCGCCAGCCCTGCTCCTTCCGCCACCGGCTGCATATGCTGTGGCTTAACCGCTAACACTAAAATATCCACATTGGCGGCCAGCTCACCACTATTTTGCGTATTATTAATGCCAAATGTTTTGCTTAAATAGGTCAATTTTTCAGTATCTAAATCAGCAACCGTAATTTTATCGGCAGGGTAACCATTACTCACCAGCCCACCAATCAAGCTACTGGCCATATTGCCACCGCCAATAAATCCAATCTGTTGTGTATTCATACTCTCACTTCACATTAAAAAAATTAAATCCTATTAAACCGTATTTTTAGCCCTTTCGCCAAAAATTGCAGTGCCTATTCTCACCATCGTCGAACCTTCTGCGATGGCCGCCTTCAAATCACCGCTCATCCCCATCGACAGAGTATCCAGTTTAATATCAAAGGATTGATTGATCTTTTCTAGAGCGTTTGCCAACTTTTTAAACGAAAGACGTTGCTCATGAATCGATTTATCCCCTCTTGGAATAGCCATAAGCCCACGTAACCTAACATTATGCAGTGCCAGTATTGGCTCAATGACGCTCGGCAGTTCATCCAAGTAAAAGCCCGACTTTGTTTCTTCCTCATCAATATTAACCTGTAAGCAAATATTCAGCGGCGCTAAGTTAACTGGCCGTTGCTGATCTAGTCGAGCCGCTATTTTCAATCGGTCAACACTATGCACCCAGCTAAAGTACCGCGAAATATCGCGTGTTTTATTCGACTGGATGGGGCCAATAAAGTGCCACGTCATATCAAGATGGGCTAATAACTGCTGTTTTTTCAGCGCTTCTTGCAGGTAATTTTCACCGAAATCGCGCTGCCCAGCCTTGTACAATACAGCCACCTCACTCGCCGGGCGGGTTTTACTCACCGCTAGCAATTTCACTGGTAAGGCATTCTTATTCGCCAAATGAGCAATGAGCTCTTTTTGCGCAAAATATCGTCGTAATAAAGGAAGCATTATTTAAAATTCGTGTCTATACTTTAAATGAACGTTGGATTTACATGCACCAACGATAGTGTTATTTTCTAACTAGTTCATTATACAAACAACTAAGCTCACTAGGGCAAACGGATTTAAAACATGGATATTTCAGATTTATTAGCCTTCAGCACTAAAAATAACGCCTCTGATTTACATCTTTCAGCGGGCCTACCACCAATGATTCGTGTCGATGGTGATATTCGCCGAATTAATATGCCCGAACTTGAGCACAAAGAAGTTCACGCGATGATTTACGACATCATGAACGATAAGCAACGGCGTGATTTCGAAGAATTCCTTGAGGTCGATTTCTCGTTTGAATTGCCCGGAACAGCGCGGTTTCGTGTCAACGCCTTCAATCAAGACCGTGGTGCAGCAGCCGTATTTAGAACCATTCCTGTTGATATTCTCACCCTAGAAGACCTCAACTGCCCACAATCATTCAAAGAAATCATCAACGTACCTCGTGGCATTGTATTGGTGACAGGGCCCACGGGGTCTGGTAAATCCACCACGTTAGCCGCGCTAATGGATTACAAAAACGACAACGTATACGAGCATATTCTAACCATTGAAGACCCGATCGAGTTCGTACACAAAAGTAAAAAGTGCTTAATCAATCAACGCGAAGTACACAAACACACCCACGGCTTTAGTGAAGCCTTACGTGTCGCGCTTCGTGAAGACCCCGATATTATACTTGTGGGCGAAATGCGAGATCTTGAAACCATTCGCCTAGCGCTAACCGCCGCTGAAACCGGGCATTTGGTCTTTGGCACCTTGCATACCAGCTCCGCCGCCAAAACCATTGACCGGATTATTGACGTATTCCCAGAAGGTGAAAAAGGCATGGTACGGTCTATGTTGTCGGAATCGCTTCGCGCCGTTATCGCACAAACGCTGATGAAAAAAATTGGTGGTGGTCGAGTAGCCGCATGGGAAATCATGACCGGTACCGCTGCCATTAGAAACCTTATTCGTGAAGATAAAATCGCACAAATGTATTCCACTATTCAAACCAGCCGTAAAGATGGCATGCAGACACTCGACCAGCATTTAACTGAACTCGTTCAAGCAGGGCTAGTAACCAGGCAAGATGCCCGCATGAAAGCTGCCGATAAAAAAGCATTTAGCTAGCCAATAAGGAGACAAACACATGGATTTTGATGCACTGTTACAACTCGTCGTTCACAAAAAAGCGTCTGATTTATTTATTACATCGGGCTGGGCGCCAACCATTAAAGTGAACGGTGCGCTCCAACAAGTCTCAAAAACTCGCCTCAGTGCTAGCCAGTCTTTAGAGATCGTCAAAAGCATCATGTCCGACGACCAGAAAAAAGAGTTCGACGACACCAAAGAGTGCCAGTTCGCCATTCAGCGCCCAGATATTGGTCGCTTCCGAGTAAGTGCATTTATACAAAAAGATCATGCAGGCATGGTCTTACGTCGTATTGAAACCACTATTCCAACCACCCAAGAACTCAATCTACCACCGATTTTAGATGAGTTAGCCATGACCAAACGCGGATTAATTATCTTCGTAGGCGCGACAGGCACCGGTAAATCCACCTCCTTAGCCGCTATGGTGGGTTACCGCAATAGAAACAGCTCCGGCCATATCATCACCATTGAAGACCCTGTGGAATACGTGCATGAACACGCGGGCTGCGTCATCACTCAGCGTGAGGTAGGTATCGATACCGAATCCTACGAAGTCGCATTGAAAAACACCTTGCGCCAAGCACCCGATGTTATTCTGATTGGTGAAATTCGTAGCCGCGAAACCATGGAACACGCCATGACCTTCGCAGAAACCGGGCATTTATGTTTATCTACCTTACATGCAAACAACGCTAACCAAGCCCTCGATCGTATTATTCACTTCTTCCCAGAAGAAGCCCATAAGCAATTGTTTATGGATTTATCGTTGAATTTAAAAGCCATGATCGCCCAACAACTAGTGCCCGCGATTGATGGCAAGACTAGAAAAGCAGTGATTGAAATCATGCTCAATACCCCACTAGCCTCCGATTTCATAAGAAAAGGCGATATTCATAAGCTAAAAGAACTCATGAAAAACTCCACCGAACAAGGCATGCAAACATTTGATCAAGCTTTGTATAACTTCTACGCCAGCGGCGATATCAGTTACGAAAATGCCATTAACTACGCAGATTCAAGTAACGAAGTTCGCCTAATGATTAAACTGGGCGATGCAAAAGTCAAATCATCATCCAAAGATGACGACGATGATGACGGCATGGAGTTGATTGATAATTATGATGGGTAGCTAACCCGCACCAACCTTCGTAGGTTGGCGCAGACGAAGGAAGCCCAACAATAATATTTAAAGCGTTGGGCTGCGTACCTTAACTCAACCTACAACTAGAAAGCTCTTTTCTACCCAACAACAAAACCCCCGCCAATTGGCGGGGGTTTTGTTGTATAAATATTATTGCGTCTACCAGCAATTACTTGTCGGGTTCGATGACGAATCATAAGATTCCTTCTCATTGCTCTGATCAAGCGTCAAGCTATTACATTCTGTATCATTTGCTTGAAGACCGGTGTTAAACGCTGTTGCTGTAATCGTATAGGAGTTCGTATTAGGACTTGTTATCGAAAGGCCATAATGCTCGTCAATTGAAGTTATCGGCCAATTCAAATTACTTAAATCGGACGTATAGCTGCTGTTATTAGCCCGCCACTTCTCCTGCTCTAACTGAATATCCAACAACGCATGTTTCGCATCCGACCGGCGCGCTTTTTGTGCATAACCATTGTAGGCAGGCAACGCAATCGCCGCCAACACACCAATAATAACCACCACAATCATCAGTTCAATTAAGGTAAATCCGTTCGAAGGTTTTTTAATCATGGCGTAGCTCCCGTGCATTCAATTGCGTGTAGTTTAATAAAAAGTAAGGTATTTACCCAAAAAATAGCACACAAATCGACAAACGGCTATTTTATCAAGACAGACGGTATATCATAGCCCTTGCCAACTTAAGTATCACTACTATAATTAACCGTAACTAGGAGAACGTTGTAGATGGATCGAAACACACAAAAAGGTTTTACGTTAATAGAATTACTTATCACGGTCGTAGTGCTAGGTATTTTATTGGCATTAGCAGCGCCTTCTTTTTTTGAAATCTTAGAGCGCAGGAAAATTGTAGGGGCAACCAACCTCCTTCATAGTGACTTGCTTTTTGCAAAAACCGAAACTATTAAAAGAAATAAAGTCATTCGCGTATCGTTTAAAAATAAAGGCACAACTAATTGGTGCTACGGCATGAAAGAAGAAGTGACTTGTGATTGCACAATCGCCAATGATTGCGCCATTGATGGTGTGGAACATGTTGTTAAAGCCAGTGATTTTCCAAATGTTTCAGGCACATGGACATTTGGAAGTGATATATCAGAATTTGACCCTTTACGAGGGTTCGTAGATCTTAACGACGCGGGCACAGCAACTTTTTCTATTGATTCTGCTGATGCAGATGTAGTCCTGTCTATAAATGGACGCGCTAGAGTTTGCTCAAGCACTGGAGTTGGAGGCTACCCCTCATGCTAAATAATCATCGTAAGGGCGCCAGCCAAAAAGGGCTCACATTAATAGAAATGCTGATTGCCTTAGTATTAGGCCTGTTTGTAACTGCAATCATTATTAGTGTTTTTTCAACTAATGTGCGCAGCAGCAATGAAAACATTCGCATGATTCGACTTAACCAAGAGTTAAGAGGCGTAATGACATTGATGGTAGATGAAATAAAAAGACATGGTTACTCTTTCGACCCGACTGATAATAACTTTATGAATAAGCTAGACTATGACTCTGCGAATACCTGCTTAAACTATTCGTACGACTCTGACACAACAGACGGCTCTTTTGACGCATCTAAGGATTTATTTGCCTTCCAATTAAGGTCGGATAACATTATCTACTGGAATACTACTTCTTGCGCACCGTCCATCGGCGGTCAACCTTTAACAGAAACTAATATAGCCAATATTACGACCCTAAATTTTGATTTTTCCGGTAGCGCAAATACTAACGGCGCTAGTGGCTTAACGGCCCTAACGACGTTGGACGGTGTCAGCGTATATGATGTCACTATAACCTTAACGGGCACCACAGATTTGCCCCATAGCTCAGAGGCAAATGACCCACGCCGAACTATTATCGAAACCATTCGCATGAGAAATGAAGACCCTAAAGACTGAGGATTATGATGAATACAAATAAATCCTTCCGTTTACCTCATAAACAACAGGGCGCAGCAACCCTTTTAGTGTCTATTGTTTTGTTAATTGGGGTAACTCTCATTACTATTTTTGCCGCCCGTATTGGTGTTATGGATCAACGTATATCAGGCAATGAATATCGGCATAAAGAAGCCAAATCTGCGGCAGATGCAGCCTTAGACCAGGCAGCATCGTTTATCGCTAATAATACGGAGTTATATGACGGAACCGTTGGTGGCACCTACCCATGGGTTCGATGCACAGGTGGATATGCCGGCCTTTTTCCTTGTACGAATGGTGGTGACACATATGACCTAGCCTATGATGGCGATCTAACAACGACTACCACTATTGAATCCTTACAAGAAGGTGGAACAGGTGTTGAACTCGACAGTGGCATAAATTCTGACTCTTACCTAACGTATACAGCATCGGCAAGCGTCGGCAATATTCTAACGGCGATCGGCAGAGGGTCTAGCCTTGATGGAAGCGGTAATGCTTACGCGCAAATCTCTTACACGGAAGTCAGCTTGCTAACACCGGGCAAAGTCCCCCCCATTATGACGCCGATTATCGAATTAGGTGGTAACTTCACTATTGTTGGCGACCCTAACGGCGGCGGACCAGGTGTTCCGATTTCTGCCTGGGTATCTACTTTCGACACCTCGGGAGGGGTTGGGTCATGGCAAACATGCCAAATGGGCGACTACAGAGACGGCAGCAATCAAGTTTGTGTAGATACAAGGATCGACGATGTCACATGGAAAGACTGCGTCTGTGTTGCCGGTCAAGAGCTCAGTAAATCTGGCAGCCCACCCACGATTAATTATGATATTGTAAAAGTCGGCCCAGATGCATTTCCCGATTCAACTTTCCAATACCTTTTTCCACATTTAAATGCGTTTGAAGATTTACTGGCTGTCAGCGGCGTTATTGAACTGGCCGACTGTGGTGATATTGTTAGTGTTGCTAGTGGCTTTACCTCATCTACCATTGTGGCAGTGACTGGCGGTTGCGATATACCTGCCGGATCAATTATAGGCAGCAGAGCCGCGCCAATTATTTTAGTTGTTAATGGTAATTTAAAAATCAACGCTAACAGCGACCTTTACGGCGTTGCTTTAGGTATGAACGGTGTCGCACTTAACGGTACTACAACGATTCATGGTTCGTTACTTGCCGAAGACTCAACTAAACTATCAACCGGTGGCTACACCCAAGTTTATGATGAAGACGCGCTCACTGCACTGGCGGAAGACCTTGAAACCGTTGGCCTAGCAAAACAAAAGTACAGCTGGACAGATATTCAGCCGTAGCGCCTTAGATAAGGACTAAAATTATGACTATTAATAAATCAAACCAGCGCGGGTTTAGCTTAATCGAGGTGATGCTAGCCGTATTAGTGCTGAGCGTTGGCATTTTAGGCGTTTCTAAGCTCCAAGGTCAGCTAATTCGCGGCGGCGCGGAGGCCAATCAACGTTCCGTTGCCTCCAACTTAATTCAGCAAAAAAGCGATGATTTACGCCGTTTTGTTCATTTAACAACCTCTGACGCCGATGTACCTGATGCATGGACGACCACACTAGCAACACCTACATCGTTAGCTTTTGTTCATATCACCTCTAATGAAGGTGGGCTGATTGACCCCGGTAACCACCCTGTCGGCAACATTAATTATGACTTATCTTGGTCGGTCAAAGATTATTACTATTCAGGCGACGACACCATAGCAACGACGACACTGAGTGGCGCAGACTACCCAAGCTTTAAAATGGCTCACATTGTTGTGAGCTGGGACACAGTGAACTCAACAAACAATGTTGTCTCTTTCGATACGATTATCGACTCATACAGCCTTGCTCATACCGCGCTAGGCGGTAGCCCAAGTTCAGCAGGTACAGGGCCTGTCGTAGATTACGACCCACTAGCCGCACCAGACGTTGTACCCATTTCTTTAGGTATTGATGGCCTACAAAAAGAAACCAGCAAACCCTTACCGGACGTCAGTAAAAAGGGGGACAGTACGCTCGTAAAATTCGAAACCGTAACCTACAACCCCAACAATGACACACAAAGACGTGAAGAATTTAGAACGCTCGCTTGTAATTGTACAAAGCAAGGCGCTACGGCAACGTCATCCATTGTATATGGCTATGTTAGCTGGGACGACGTTAATGAAAAAATAGTCGATTTAACGACCAATGTATCTAAGTCCATCGCCAAAACAAAAGTTGATAACAGCGGCGGGGAAGATCAAAATGATGCTTGCACCTTTTGCTGTAGAGATGGTGACGATGTCGTTACAGCAGGAAATACTACGTTCAAAGTCTGTCGTTACAAACGCATTGATGGGGTACTGAGAATTACAGACCCATGGAAGCTGGTGGCCTTTAATATGATTCCCGCCTCCTATTTTAATGATAGTGCTGGACTCACTGGAATGACCACAACACTCCAAGACGAAAATATTGACCGATACTCAAGTTACGTCACCACTACGGTAAGACATATCTTGGCCGCCACTGGTTCAAAAAGTGCCTTGAACAGCTATAGCACGGTCGATTTAGCGTTTATCAATGACACGACGACTTTCACTAATAACTCTGGCGCCATCGAGCATTTATTGTTTAACGTTGGTTCATCGAACAAACGTGATATTCAAGTTCGCGGCCTCTACATGGACTACCCACCCACTGGGGTTTTTACACAAATAACGGGGCAAACCACATTTTATGACACATCAACGGTTCCACTTGATCGAGTGCCTTTTTACGAAGTAAACTTGACTCAGCTGGCCGGCTGGATACCTGACGTTAATATTCTTAAAAATGGCACCAATACAGGTGATGTTGCCTTTACCAGCGATTACCCAGCTCAGCACGATGATATGGAAAGCAGTTGCACAAACACATCAACTGCATCAGCGGGTAGAAACTATGTGACAAATGAAGACTTCTTCTATCAGGGAGGGGGAACAACTATTACCTGCAATAACGCATCAAGAGGTAAGTTCTATCCTATATCCACCACCACAGCAGAGACCATTGCATCTGAAATTTACACCGGTTCGGATGGTATTATTGACCGTAATATAAACAATAATACTACCGTAGATATCTCTCTCGACCTTAAGGTCCAGTAAATAGAAAGTAGAACCTCGTAAACACCAGGGTCGTATAAAACTTAGTGGAATCAAGGGGTCGGAATCAAGGGGTCAGCCAGCTTGATTTGCAAAGGAATCGGCAATGATTTTAGGTAACCGCTAAAATCGTCAAATGCCTACAGTATTAACAATTGGACCATTTAGATTTTTCTTTTATAGTAATGAGAGCAGTGAGCCAGCTCACATTCATATACAAAGAGATAATATGCTGGCTAAGTTTTGGCTTCGTCCAGTGGCTCTAGCTAGCTCAACTAGGTTTTCTCCTAAAGAGCTAAGAAAGTTAGAGGCACTGGTTTCAGAAAATAAAGAACTATTTTTGGAGACATGGAATGAATACTTTAGCAGTTGAACTTCATCCTCAAGCGCAGAGCATAAAATGCACTGAGGCTTCCTTAATTGTAGAGCTGGTTGACGGCCGAACTATATCGGCCCCTTTAATTTGGTTCCCTCGGTTAGCTAAAGCAACAAAAGAGCAGCTCGAAAACTGGGTGCTTTTAGGTGATGGTGAAGGCATACACTGGCCTGATGTGGATGAAGACGTGAGTATTAATGGTTTATTAATAGGCGCACATACTTAATAAATCAAGGGCTCCGCCAGCTGGAATCAAGTGAATCAAGGGGTCAGCCAGCTTGATTTTATGACGTTGCTAAGTTAAAGTCACTCTATGGCAAGACTACCCCGACTCGTTGTCCCTAATCAACCTCTGCATATTATCCACAGAGGTAATAATCGACAAGATATCTTCAACACTGAAGATGATATGTTGAGGATTAAAGAGGATATTGCTCATAGCTTGGAAAAATCAGGCTGTTCTTTACACGCTTACGTCATTATGACGAATCATTTACATTTACTGATTACGCCTGAGAGTAAAGAACTACTGGCTGTTTTTATGCAGGCGATGGCAAATAGGTATGTCCGTTATTACAATGCGTTACATAAACGAACCGGTACGCTATGGGAAGGTCGCTATAAGTCTTGCCTAGTCGACAGTGATTCTTATCTTTTTACTTTATACAAATACATTGAGATGAATCCTGTTAAAGCGAATATGGTGACTGACCCTTCTGATTATAAATGGTCAAGTTACTCGTATAACGCATTAGCAGACGATGACAAGTTAATTACTCCACACAGCTTATATAAGGCAATGGGTAATACCCCTGAAATCCGATGTAAGCACTATAAAGAATTATTTGATCGGCTCGATATCAGCCAACAGCAAGATAAAATTACAAGAGCAACTATAGCTGGTGAAGCTTATGGTAGCGAAAGCTTTCATAAAAAAATCAGTACGTTAGTTTCAAGGTCAACTAAACTCGGCTCTCACGGAGGAGATAGGAAAAGTGAAGAATATAAAAATCAAGCTGGCTGACCCCTTGATTTTCTCTCCGCTTGTTTTTTGGAGTGTGTGCTGCCTAGCTGTTTTTCTCGTTTATGCACCTGGCTGGCATGGGCCGTTTGTTTTTGATGATCAACTGAATATTCTTGAAAACCCTAACGTTCCTATTCACGCCTTAACTGAACAGGAAATTATTCGCTCTACGCTTTCAAACGAAAGCGGTCCATTAAAACGCATCATCCCTGCTTTGTCTTTTGGCTTAAATTATTACTTTGCCGATGGCTTTAAATCCGTTCATTTCAAGCTTTTCAACATTGCGATTCATTGCATTAATTCTGGCTTAGTGTTTTGGTTACTGACGTTATTATGGCCTAGTATATCCAAAACAAGCTGGGCAAAGCAGTCTCGCTTAACAAACCCTCGCTTGACCTTTGCTGTTAGTGGTACGCTAATTTGGGCTTTACATGCTTTCCTACTAACAAGCGTACTGTACGTCGTGCAACGCATGACCAGTATGGCCAGTATGTTTATGTTGATGGGTGCCTGTATTTACGTTGTCGGTCGCTTATCCCTTGAGAAACAACCCTTTTATAGCTTATGCCTAATGGGTTTAGGCTTAGTTGGCGGCACGGTACTGGGCGTTGCATGTAAAGAGAATGCTGCTTTGCTACCTGTTTACATTGGCGCATTAGAATTTACATTGCTCGCTCAATTAAACTCTAGCAAACAAACCCTTAAAAAAGTTCGTTGGTTCTTTATTTTATTTCTTGGTTTGCCGATCCTGGCGGGCCTTTTTTATTGGTTTCAACACCCTGGTTTTATTACGGGCGGTTATGACGGCCGCCCTTTTACATTTATGGAGCGGGTACTCACTGAACCCCGCGTTTTATGGTTTTATCTATCTATGATTATCGTTCCAGATATTCAAACCATGGGCTTGTTTCACGATGATTTCAAACTCAGCCCAGACCTATTTACTATTTGGACGACCTTACCGAGCATTATTGGTATTATCGTCTTATTGGTACTATCTATTGTATGGCGCAAACGCTTTCCCGTGTTTGCTTTTGCTGTACTTTGGTTTTTGGTGGGCCATAGTCTTGAATCCACTGTTTTCCCATTAGAAATTATTCACGAACACCGCAATTACCTTCCGGCTCTTGGGCCTTTATTAAGCTTAACTTATTTATTACTGTTTGCTTTACCCGGCAAAATGCCAAACAGCTTAAGGATTAGCCTAATGGCCATTATTATTTTTTGCCTTGGGTTTGGCACATTTAACCGCGCGCAATATTGGAGCAGCGAATCAGCTCTCATCGAAAGCCTTGCAATGAATCACCCCGATTCGCCTAGCAGCCAATATTTACGCGGCGAAATTTTGCGCAAACGTGAAAAAGATTTTGAAGGCTCTTATGCCTATTACTTACGTGCTGCCGAGTTATCACCTGAAGAAGCAGGTTTTTTAATTAGCTTAAGCATGGTCACACCCGAGTCGTTTACTCAGCTGGAGAGCAAGCTAGATTCACTGCAGCTTGCTCGTGCTACCTATATTGCTGACATTATTCATCAAAAACCGATGGGGGCCTGGGGTATTCGCGCTTTAGATGTGGCTATAAAGTGCGTGATGTCTGGCAATGAACGCTGTTTATCTAAGGCCGATGACGTAGCGAGTTGGCTTCAAGCCTTAATTGATAAATCAAAGGGGAAATCTGCACACCGCTATTATTCACTGGTACATTTATTCGCCATTAGAATGAAACAAAATCGTTTTTCTGATGCCTTAGCAACAGCCGAGGCAGGTCTTAAATTGAATCCACGAAACCCTCGTTTTGGCCTGATGCAAGCACATGCATTAATTGGCTTAAAGCGTTTAGATAAATCTGAAGAGCTTTTAAATGATATTCAGCAATCTTCCGCAGGGCGGGTTAGAAAGTACGCACAACGCATCACACAATTGAAGCAAGCTATTCGAATAATACGCAGCAAGCAACCTAAGTCACTAGCTCATTAGTTGCTAGCTAGTTCTTCACTTAATCAGGCTTCTTAACATCCGAATGCCCTAAAGATTTATCTGGGCATAGCTCATCTCGAACACGTTGTTTTACTTCTTTGGCTTCTGGAAAACGCCCTTCATGTTTGCGCGACCAAATCAAAGATTCTATTTGACGGTTATTTATTGTTATTTCAAACGTTCCGCCGCTGGCGGGCACCAAGGTGACAGCACCTAGCTCTTCTTCAAATGTTGTCAGTAACTCTTGCGCTAACCAAGCAGCACGCAACAACCAACGACATTGCGTGCAATATTGAATTTCTATTCGAGGTTTATCGTGGCTTGCCAACGTAATAACGAGCTAACTCAGTGTTAAGCCAATATTAATATTATCGGTGATATGCCGGACTACTCTGGTGCACTTCATCAATCATCGCCTTAACGTGTTCTGGGTTAATATCGGGCAATATGCCATGCCCCAAATTAAAGATATGTTTATGCCCGTAGCCATAGTCAGCCAGAACATCACGTACCTTTTGACGAATTGTTTCTGGGCTTGCATACAAACTGGTTGGGTCGAGGTTACCTTGCAGTACCACTTTATCTTGCGTTAACTCACGCGCTAGCTTTAAATCCGTTGTCCAATCTACGCCTAAGCCGTTATATCCTGCATCTGCCATTGGTTTTAACCAAACACCGGCACCTTTGGTGAACAGCATTCTTGGAATATCAGGATTTGTCGCTTGTAAGGCTTGTGAGATTTTGCGGGTATAGGCTAAAGAAAACGTTTCATAATCTTTTGTTGATAAGTTGCCGCCCCAAGTATCAAACACCATAACTATTTGCGCGCCCGCTTCAATCTGAGCTTGTAGGTAGCTTGTCACCGATTGACTAACGATGTCGAGCAAGCGGTGCATTAGCTCAGGCGTGTCGTACATCATACGTTTAATGTTTGCAAAGTTCTTGCTACCACTGCCCTCAACCATATAACACGCTAATGTCCACGGACTACCGGAAAAACCAATGAGTGGAACAGCACCATTCAAGCCTTTTTTGATAGTCGACACCGCATTCATTACATATTGAAGCTCTTGGTTTGGGTCAGGCACAAAGAGCTTGTCTACATCGGCAGCTGTTCGTACGGTACGCTCAAACCTTGGACCTTCGCCTTCTTCAAAATAAAGACCCAGACCCATAGCATCGGGGATCGTCAGAATATCTGAAAATAGGATAGCCGCATCCATTGGGTAACGCTCCAATGGTTGTAACGTCACTTCACAAGCAAGGTCTGCATTTTTACACAAATCTAAAAAACTACCTGCTTGTGCACGTGTTGCACGATACTCAGGCAGGTATCGACCCGCTTGACGCATCATCCAAACTGGCGTCCGTTCGGTTTTTTCGCCACGTAGCGTTCTTAGTATTAAATCATTTTTTAACGTCGTCATTATTTAATACTCTTAAATTAAAAGGCTATTTATTAGTGTCGGTAAAAGATAGCTATAAGTGCTATACGTTTAAATAGTCGAGAATACCTTGAGCCGCTTCTCGCCCCTCGTAAACGGCTGTAACAACAAGGTCTGAACCTCTGACCATGTCACCGCCAGCAAACACTTTTGCATTAGTGGTTTGATAACCAAATTCACTATGCTCTGGCGCTATCACGCGACCACGTTCATCTAAATCAATACCAAAATCTGCAAACCAAGGTGATGGACTTGGCTGGAAACCAAAGGCCACAATAATACTATCTGCGGGTACGATTTCTTCTGTGCCCGGTATAACAACAGGGCTTCGGCGTCCTTTTGAATCTGGCTCTCCCAGTTCAGTCGTTACTAATTTAATCCCTTCTACTTTATTTGTGCCTATAATTTCAATAGGCTGACGATTCCAGAGGAAATTAACACCCTCTTCTTTTGCATTCGCCACTTCACGGCGAGATCCTGGCATATTTGCTTCATCACGTCGGTAAACACATGTCACGTCACCTGCATCTTGCCTAATGCTTGTGCGGTTACAATCCATGGCTGTATCACCACCACCTAGTACGACAACACGTTTCCCTTTCATGTCGATAAACTCATCGCCCATAATCGTATTAACGCCCTCTAAATCCATTAAGCGATTAATGTTAGAGACTAAAAACGGAAGCGCCTCATGCACACCTTCTAGCTCTTCACCTGGGAAACCACCTTTCATAAATTTATAGGTGCCCATGCCTAGAAAGACTGCATCATACTCGTCAAGTAATTGCTGAAATGGCACATCTTTACCAATTTCTGTCTCTAATATAAATTCAACACCCATCCCTTCTAAAATTTCACGGCGATTTTTCACCACGCTTTTTTCTAATTTAAACGATGGGATACCAAACGTTAATAAGCCCCCTACCTCCGGGTAACGATCAAATACGACGGGTTTTACGCCATTACGCGCCAAGATATCCGCACAACCCAAACCTGCAGGGCCTGCACCAATAATAGCCACACGTTTGCCTGTACTTTCTACGGCTGAAAGATCTGGACGCCAGCCCTGTTTAAATGCTTCGTCTGAAATATACTTTTCTATTGAGCCAATCGTTACCGCACCAAACTCATCGTTTAACGTACATGAGCCTTCGCAAAGCCTATCTTGTGGACAGATTCGCCCACAGATTTCAGGTAATGAGTTTGTCTTGTGTGACAACTCAGCCGCTTCGATGACCTTTCCTTCTGATATTAACTTTAACCAATTTGGAATGTAATTATGCACTGGGCATTTCCATTCACAATACGGATTGCCGCAATGTAAACAACGATCGGCTTGATCTGCCGCTTGCTTCGCACCGAACTCACCATAAATTTCTTTAAACTCCTGCTTTCTTTGCGCTGCAGGAACCTTTTCTGGGTCAATACGAGGTACGTCAACAAATTGAAAATTATTAGCCATCTTTTTCTGTGTCTCTGTGCGTTAAGCTGCTTGTGAGCTTAAGGAATCTAATAAGGATTTAACATCGGCTGCTTTTGGTACAACTAACCAGAAGTTTTGTATGTAATCGGCAAAGTTATCAAGCATGTCTTGACCTCTAGCACTGCCTGTCTCAACAACAAACTCTTCTATGAGGCTTCTTAAGTAATCACTATGCGCGGCCATTGATTCTGTGTAAACGCGATGAATATCGACTAATTCATGATTATATTTATCTACAAAATTACGTGACTCATCTAGGACAAATGCAAAACCGCCGGTCATACCCGCACCAAAGTTAATACCCACTTCGCCTAGCACGGCAATCACCCCGCCGGTCATGTATTCACAACCGTGGTCACCGATGCCTTCGACTATCGCTATCGCTCCAGAGTTTCTGACTGCAAAGCGCTCGCCGGCTAAACCTGCCGCAAATAATTTACCGCTAGTGGCGCCGTATAAACACGTATTACCCATAATGGTTGTTTCATGGCTTCTAAAGTCACTACCAAACGGTGCTTTTAGAATTAGCTTACCGCCCGCCATGCCCTTGCCAACGTAGTCATTCGCATCGCCTTCTAATGTCATATTCAAGCCACCGGCATTCCAAACACCAAAACTTTGACCAGCAGAGCCGGTGAAGTGAATATCTATCGGTGAGTCGGACATACCATTATTGCCATATCGCTTAGCAATTTCGCCTGATATTCGCGCGCCAATAGAACGGTGAATATTACCAATTTCATAGCTGAACGAACCGCCAGATTTTGCCTCAATTGCTGGTAACACATCAGCAACCATTCCTTCTGCAAACTCAGCATTATCAAATGGATCGTTTTGCGGTGTGATGCAATACTGCATTTTGCTTTCATTACCAGGAATGTAGTCTAAAATAGCCTGTAATTCCAAACCACGCTGTTTGTCTGTTGCGCCTTCTACCTGCTCTAATAAATCAGTTCTGCCAATAATATCTTCTAGCTTACTGAAACCTAATTTCGCCAACCACTCACGAACTTCATGAGCTAAGAAACGGAAATAGTTCATCACGTATTCAACTTCACCATGATAGTGCTTCATTCGCAGTACATTATCTTGAGTAGCGATACCTGTTGCACAATTATTAAGGTGGCAAATACGTAAATACTTGCATCCCATTGCCACCATTGGACCTGTACCGAAGCCAAAACTTTCTGCGCCCAAAATAGCTGCTTTGATAACATCTAAGCCTGTTTTTAAACCGCCATCGGTTTGCAAACGAACCTTACTTCGTAGGTCATTGGCCAATAAGGTTTGATGTGTTTCGGTTAAACCAAGCTCCCAAGGTGCGCCTGCATAACGCACAGAGGTTAACGGACTGGCACCTGTTCCACCATCATATCCCGCAATAGTGATTAAATCTGCATAGCATTTTGCTACACCTGCGGCGATGGTGCCTACACCTGCTTCAGATACTAGCTTCACTGAAACCAATGCATCAGGATTGACTTGTTTTAAATCAAAAATCAGTTGCGCCAAATCTTCAATCGAGTAAATATCATGATGCGGCGGTGGTGAAATTAAGGCGACGCCCGGCTTTGAATAACGCAGGGTTGCGATCATTTTATTAACTTTATCGCCTGGTAACTGGCCACCCTCTCCTGGTTTTGCACCTTGAGCTACTTTAATTTGAAGCACATCTGCATTGACTAAGTAATGCGGTGTTACCCCAAATCGACCAGACGCTATTTGTTTGATTTTAGATATTTTTTCTGTCCCAAAACGAGCCGGGTCTTCCCCGCCTTCACCCGAGTTAGAACGACCACCCAGGCGATTCATTGCGATAGCCAGTGTTTCGTGTGCTTCTGGAGATAGTGCACCTAAAGACATCGCCGCTGTATCAAAACGTGCAAACAAGCCTTCGGCAGGTTCCACCTCATCTAGTGATATCGCTTTTTCCCCATCCAGCTTCAATCTAAACATATCCCGCATGGAGGCCGCAGGACGATTGTTCACTTCATCTGCGTACACACGGTATTTATTCATGTCGCCTGAACGCACAGCTTCTTGCAATGAGTTCACAACATCAGGGTTATACGCATGATATTCACCGCCGTGAACATATTTGAGTAAACCGCCTTGCTCGGTTGATTTACGCGGATTCCAGGCCACTTTAGATAATTGCTTTTGCTCGTCTTCGAGCTCTTTAAAACCGGCTCCTTGGATACGGCTTGTTGTTCCTTTGAAACAAGTATCTACCACCTCTGACTGTAAACCAACGATTTCAAATAACTGAGATCCACGGTAACTAGCGATCGTTGAGATACCCATTTTAGATAATATTTTATACAGGCCTTTGTTGATGCCTTTACGGTAGTTCTGAGCGAGCACACCCACTTCAATACCCGATATATCACCTGTTTCAGCCATATCATTCATCGTCTCGTATGCAAGATACGGACAAACTGCCGTTGCACCATAGCCAATTAATGTCGCAAACTGGTGAGGGTCTCTAACTGTCGCTGTATCTACTACAATATTTGCTTGGCAACGCAGCCCAACTTTAACCAAGTAATGATGCACCGCTCCCGTTGCTAACAAAGCATGAACGGGTAAAGTGTTTTTCTGTAGCCCACGGTCACTCAACACGACAATGACGCTACCTTCTCGCACTCGTTGTTCGACAGTTTTGCAAATTTTATTTATTGCATCTTCAAGACAAACTTCAGATGCATTATATTGAAGGTCAATAACAGAACTCTTGTAGGCCTCATCTTCATTGTTGAGTAATGTTTCGAACTTAGATGCCGAAAGAACTGGAGAATCAACTTCTAAACGATGCGCATGCTCTGCTGACTCCTCAAACAAGTTTTTCTCTCGGCCGAAACTTGTCATTAGCGACATCACAACTTGCTCACGCAATGGATCTATCGGTGGGTTCGTTACTTGCGCAAATTGCTGTCTAAAATAATCATATGGACTACGAATTTTTCTTGATAAAACGGGCATTGGAATATCATCGCCCATAGAACCGATGGCTTCTTGTCCAGCTTCCGCAAGCACTTTAAGCACTTGGTCTCGCTCTTCAAATGTTAATTGATATTGTTTTTCATGCACCTTTAGCGTTTCTTTATCAAACGGTAACAGTGTCAACGGGTCATCATTTCGAACCGTGTTTAATTTCTTCGTATGCTCTGCTAACCACTTTTTATACGGCTGGCGAGATTTCAGGCGGTCATCTATCTCTTTCGGTGTAATCAACTCACCTTTTTCCGTATCTACCGCTAGCATTTCGCCTGGTTTTAGACGCCCTTTCTGCACAACATCTTCTGGCTTATAGTCATACACGCCAACCTCTGATGCCAACGTAATGTGCCTATCTTTAGTAATAACATAACGCGCTGGGCGTAAGCCATTTCGATCTAAGCAGCACGCAACGTGACGACCGTCAGTCAATACGATCGCAGCAGGCCCATCCCATGGTTCCATATGCATGGAAGAATACTCATAAAATGCTCGTAAGTCAGGATCCATTGTGTAAACATTCTGCCAGGCCGGCGGGACCAGCAATCGCATGACACGGAAAATATCCATACCGCCAGCGATTAAACCGTCCACCATATTATCCAAGCTGTTTGAATCTGAGCCCACTGAAGAAACCCACGGACGAATATCGTCCATATTTGGAATAAGTGGTGTTTCAAAGGTGTAACTACGCGCTTGCGCCCAATTTCTATTACCCCGAATGGTATTAATCTCTCCGTTATGGGCTAAAAACCTAAACGGTTGAGCTAAGCGCCATTGCGGAAACGTGTTTGTTGCAAAGCGTTGATGGAAGACACATTGCGAGCTCTCCAGCTTAGGGTCATTTAAATCGAGGTAGAAGCTCGGCAAAAACTCAGGCATCACCAAGCCTTTATATGAAATAACATTTGAAGCCAAACTCGCTACATAGAACATATCATCACTTTGTTCTATGCGCTTTTCTGCGCGCCGCCTTGCGATGTATAAATGACAATCTAGCGCAGCATTGTCCATACCATTTTTAGCATTAACAAACACTTGCTCTATAGATGGAAGTGTTGCCAATGCTTGTTCTCCACAAGCATCTGTATTGACGGGCACTTCACGCCAAGCAATAACATCAAGCCCTTCTCTTTCTATTTCTTCTTGAAGAACTAACCTTGCCTGTGCCGCTTTAGCCTCATCTTGATTTAGAAAAACCATTCCCACAGCAAACAGCTCCGCCGCTGTCACCCCTAACTCTTGAGCTTTTGCTCTAAAGAACGCTTCCGGTGTTTTAAGTAATAAGCCACAGCCATCGCCTGACTTTCCATCGGCAGCAATAGCCCCACGGTGAGTTAAACGAGCCAATGAGTCTATAGATGTTTTTACCAGCCAATGACTTGGCTTATTATCAATATGCGCAATTAGTCCAAATCCGCAGCTGTCTTTCTCAAATGCAGGGTCGTATAAACCCGCTTGAGGGATTGAGGTTTGTTTCACTCGGCTAACCTTATGTACTTAGTTATTAAAAATACAACTTACTAATACGCAAGTCGGCCGGTGATTATAGCAATCAGACGAGAAATTTTCAATTTTGCAGGCACTCCACCACCAACGCAATTGAAATAAACCACCTCACGACCCATTCAACACAGCTCAGCTTGCTTGACAAACTCCTAATCTATTCTATACAAGTCGGCATGAAGTCCGCCAAAACTACGCACCCAAGGTTTCAACCTACCCAACGAAGGTGGTAAGTTTTTGGACGCCTGCACAGCCTTTTCTTTACTAACGAAGTCACCATAAATGACACTAAACCATTTACCATCATTCTTTTTATTTTGAAAAAAATATAATAACTTAATCTCTTTGTGCTTAAGGATGTATTTATGAGCAGAATCTTCCGTCGAAACGCCTAATAATTGCAGGGTGTAATGGTTTTTATCTCGACTTTTTACCCAATCGGTACCGATCTGAATGCCTGCTGGCTTTTTTGGTATTTCAGTAATGATTTTTTCTTCTTTGGGTACCCCTAAACCCTCTTTATCAATTGCTGGTTTTCCTCGCACGACTTTTTTCTCTAGTTCTTGTAGAGATATCTCATTTTCAGCAGCAGGAAGTGTTTTTATAATGCCTGAGGTAATAACGTCTATTTCCTGTACTGGACTTGGTGATAAAACTATTAGCGCCGGGCTAGTTTCAACGATCAAATTATTTTTAGCTGGCTCAGCTTTTGTTTTATTTGGCAATTTGACCACCTCATCTAACGTCAATGAAGCTATGGGTCTCTCTTCGTTATTACTCCCCTTAATTTGCGCTACAGTCTCTATAGACCCGCTCTCTTTTTCAGGATACAACACAACTAATAACGCACCCGTTAACAACATTGCTGCGCCTACTAACCACATTATGGGCAACCCATTCGCTACTTTTTTTGAACCACCACTGGTTACTTGATTAAGCATTTGCTCTAACACATCATTTATACGCCCAGGTAACCCCCCTGTTTCAATAAACAAAACCACTTCATCAAATTCGGCTAAATTAACCAGTTCTATGCCTTTTTTTTGCACCCTTTTTTTCGCATATTGTGTTGTTTGTTTTTGCGTAAAGGGTTCAAGATCAACCAACTGACAACGAGATTCAACGGACTCCCCCAGGTTCTCAGATGAAGTCAATATGATGTGAAGACACTCGTAGTTATCTGCCAGCTTAAACAAAAAGTCGAACTGTTCTACTGCTAAGAGATATGCATTTTCAACACAAATAATCACTTTTTGGCCTAGTTTCGACCATGACTCTAATCTAACCAGTATTTGATGATTTTTTTCATCTCGTCCACTAATAGCTTCTGCTAACACTTGCAAAGGTGCTTCCGTTTGCATGAGCTTATCTGCCAATAGAGAACAGAATTGCCAACTTTCATCTATCTGGTTTTGAAGCTGGCCAATAAAAAAGGATTTTCCTGACTGCACGGGCCCCCTTAGTAGAATAACCTGTCTTGTATTTGGAATTAAGTGAAGTATTAAATCGAGTCGACGCTGCCGTTCTGCCGGAAAAAATCTTTCCAACGTGTCTGCTTGCTTATTTGGACTGTTAAAGTCCACCTAACTAGGCACCTGATCTTGCCGGTTGATGACCTCGTTAAGCAACGCTACGTCAGTGCAGTCGTATATCCTCGCCTCACCTAGTGTTTTTAATAAAATTAATCTAATTGAAGCTGACACGTTCTTTTTGTCGACTTTCATATGTTTAATAAAATCTTCCGCGACCATTGCCTGTGGTTTCATAACAGGTAATTTAGCCTTCAAACATAATGCCCTTATTCGCGCATTATCCTCAGGCGATAGCCATGTTAATTTTTCTGAAAAATCAGCAGCCATACACATCCCCACGGCTACTGCTTCTCCATGCAACCACTGCCCATACCCCATCTGAGTTTCTATTGCATGTCCAAATGTATGCCCAAAATTCAACGTTGCCCGAATACCAGATTCTTTCTCATCCTTTGCCACCACCTCTGCTTTCTTCTTGCATGATGTTTTTATGGCATAAGTTAACGCTGCATTATCTCTTAACAACAAGCTTTCCATATTTTGCTCTAGCCATTCGAAAAACTGCCTATCACAAATCGCGCCATATTTAATGACCTCTGCAAGACCTGCGCTCAACTCTCTATCAGGTAATGTGGATAGTACCGTCGTATCAATCAGCACACACTTTGGTTGATAAAATGCACCGATCATATTTTTCCCTAATCGGTGATTAACACCTGTTTTACCACCCACTGAAGAATCTACCTGGGAAAGCAAGGTCGTTGGAATTTGAATAAAATTCACCCCTCTTTGATAACAAGCGGCTGCAAAGCCCGTCATATCACCAATCACCCCTCCACCTAGCGCGATTAATGTCACTTGACGATTGCACCTACTCTCTAAAAGAGCATCAAATATTTTATTTAGGGTTTCTAATGTTTTATAAATTTCGCCATCAGGGAGGATCGATGTTTTAACGTCTAGTCTTTCAGGAAACTGGTCAACAAATTTACTTAAGTAAAGAGGAGCAATTGTTTCATTGGTAACAATTAATACCTGACTAGAATCGATATACTTTTCTAGGATCAGCTGCTCACCTAGTGCCCCCTGACCAATATAAATAGGATAGCTTCTTTCACCAAGGTCTACATTTAATATTTCTAATGGGTTTTTCATTTGTTATTTAATTGCTCGAGAATACTTGTAATGACTTTTTTACTATTTGTTTTGTTGGTACTAATCACAATATCTGCTATTGATTCATACATTGGCGCTCTATCTCGCATTAACTCTTCCAGTTTTTTTCTTGGATTCTCAGTTTGTAATAAAGGCCTTTTTGTATCAAATTTTGTTCGATTCAATTGCTGATCAACGGAGCATTTTAAGTAGATTACCCACCCGGTTTCTTGCATTCGTTGACGATTTTCTTGATTTAAAATAATACCACCGCCCGTAGCAATAACGGCCTCCTTTTCGTCAGATAATAATTTCAGCTTTTCTATTTCTCGCTTTCTAAACCCCTCTTCACCTTCAAGTTCAAATATTAAAGAAATCTCTACCCCTGTACACTTAATTATCTCCGCATCCGTATCATAAAACTCTTTATTTAGGCGCTTAGCTAACAGCCTGCCAATGGTTGATTTGCCTGCTGCCATAGGACCGACAAGATAGATGTTGTTTTTTTTAGACATGTATAAATAATTCGGTTGGTCTTATAGGCAAAACTATACCACGAGGAAACTGTTGCTTATAAACTCTAGGCATAAAAAAACGGGGCAATGCCCCGTTTTTTTATGCCTAATTAAATTTAATTTACCGTTAAATTATCTTTTAAAATTTTGGGTGTAATAAAGAATAACAACTCTCTATTATTATCTTGCTTAAAGTCTTTCTTAAACAAGACACCAACCCCAGGCAAGTCTCCGAAAAATGGCACTTTACGTACACTATGATCTTTTGAACGCTCATAAATACCGCCTAATATGACCGTATCTCCATTATTCACAAGAACCGTTGTATCAACTTCTTGAGTATTAATAGGTACACCACCCGGCTGAACATTAGAGAAATCAGGTGAATCTTTTGTAATATTGAGCTCTAAATTAATTCGATCATCCGGTGTAATTCTTGGTGTAACCGTTAGCTTTAGTTCAGCTTCTTCAAAACTAGTGGACGTTGCGCCAGATGACGAAGCTTCTTGGAATGGTATTTCTACGCCCTGACTGATTTCTGCTTCAATCTGATCTGATGTAATCACACGCGGACTAGAAATCACTTCACCCTTTGCTTCTGTTTGCAAGGCTGATAGCTCTAACTGCAATAATGAACTGCCAATTTTACCAACGACAAACTGAATAGCACCCGCCGGTGAAGCCGCGGGTAAATCAACCAACAAACCCTCACTGCCACCAACATCAAATATATGGCCGCCGGCCACTTCTACACCATTTTCTAATGCGCCAGCTGCAACTGCTATTGAATCATTACTTTGATCAATTCCACTTAAACCAAATCGAACACCTAAATCACGAGTAAAATCATCATTCGCAATCACTATCCGAGATTCAATCATCACTTGACGTACTGGACGGTCCAAGCGCTCGATAATTCTACGAATCTCAACTAATTTTTCTCCTGTTTCTTGCACTAATAATGTATTCGTTCTTTTATCTACCGTTACATTGCCTCTATTAGAGATTAGCCGGTCATTTTTCTCACCACCTCTTCCCCCCGTCGACTTCAATATTGTCACTAGGTCAGATGCTTTTGCATAACTTATTTCAAAAAACTCTGTTAATAACGGAGATAATTCAATAACTTGCTTCTTAGCTTCTAATTCTAATTTTTCTTGTGCAGCTACTTCTGCTTGAGGCCCTACCATCATTACATTCCCTGTAATGCGCTTCGCCAAACCTTTGCTTTTTAATATAATATCTAATGCTTGATCCCATGGCACATTATTCAAGCGTAACGTTACACTACCACCAACCGAGTCACTGGCCACTAGATTCATATCAGTAAAATCTGCCAATAATTGTAATACCGAACGAACTTCTATACTTTGAAAATTTAAAGACAGCTTCTCGCCAGTGTATGGGAATTTATCTGCCGCTAACTCTTCTTGTTGTTGCTTTGTAAGCGGTTTAAATTCAATCGTTAACAACTCATCCATTTGATACGACAAAAACTCATAATTGCCAATAGCCGCTATTGATAAACGGGTGTTAGCGCCAGATGGCATCACATCTATCGTTTTGACCGGTGTTGCAAAATCTAGCACATCTAAGCTGTTAGCCAATTCAGCTGGTAACGCTGTATCTTGAATGTCAACGATAACTCTATTACCTTCTTGCTTAACATCCACTACTGATGAAGTATTAGTAAGACTCACTAATACCCGGCCTTCACCGTCTTCTCCTCTTCTAAAGTCTACACCGCTAACCGCTTTAGTCGCAGTGCCTGCTGATACGCCACTAGATTGACCTATAATAGGCGCGCTTGTCACATTGCCTAGTGTTACAAAGACACTATTACCCTCTACCTTTGTTGCATAAGGTGCCGCATCATTCAGGCTTAAAACAACTCGTGTTCTACCACCTGCCTCAAGCGCTCTTACACTAACTGCCTTTCCAATATTGATAGGAATAGTTGTTTTACCCGCTCCATTACTCACACCTAAAAGATCAATAGCTATTCTCGCTGGATTATCTGTACTAAAGGTCTTTAATTGCCCTGGTGTCGAGTCCAGCTTTAATTCAAGCTGCACCTTGTTACCCGGCAAACCAGAGAATTGAATATTTTCTAAAACAGCCGCCTGGACTGAAACAATTGACATTGATGCCCAACAGACCACTGAAGCGGTTCCGCTCATTAGGACAGTAAAAGCCGTTAGTTAAGGAGTTATTTTCTGTATTATTATTTAAATAGAGGACACAGAAGATGAGCAGAAAAAGACGTAACCATTCACCAGAATTTAAATCAAAAGTAGCATTAGCCGCATTAAAAGGCGACCAAACACTGTCTGAATTATCCCAGCGGTACGGGATTAATAGCAACTTAATTGTTAAGTGGAAGAAACTACTATTAACACAAAGCAGTGAAGTCTTTGCTTCAGGTAAAGGTTTAGCGCCAGATAGAGAAGCTGAAATACAAAGTCTACAGGCTAAGATAGGCCAGTTGACAATGGAGAATGATTTTTTGTCCAAAGCGCTCGATCATTAGACCGGGCGCACAGAAAGGTCATGATTAATCCAAACTCCGTGTTGTCACGTACCCGGCAATGCCAACTACTCAATATTCATCGATCAAGTACGTATTACCGTGCAAAGCCCATCTCAGACGATGATCAGGCGACGATGAGGAAAATTGATAAGCTTCATCTGGATAAACCATTTTTAGGCTCACGAAGGCTTACCGACACCCTAAAAGAAGGTGGTGATCGTATTGGGCGTAACCGTGTTATTCGTTTGATGCAGTTAATGGGTATTCAAGCAGTTTATCCAAAACCACGAACCACTAAACGTAACCCTGACCATAAAGTCTACCCATACTTGCTCAGAAACATGAGTATTAACCAACCTAATCAAGTTTGGGCAACGGACATCACCTACATTCCGATGGATAAAGGGTTTAGCTACCTCACAGTGATCATGGACTGGCACAGCCGAAAGGTATTAAGCTGGCGACTATCAAACAGTATGGACGTGAGTTTTTGTATAGATGCCCTTGAAGAAGCCATTCACCACTATGGTTGCCCTGATATCTTTAATTCAGATCAAGGCAGCCAGTACACCAGTGGTGAATTTACACAGGTGTTAAAACACCACCAAATTAGAATCAGTATGGATGGTAAAGGCGCTTGGCGCGATAATGTGTTTGTTGAACGTTTATGGCGTAGCGTGAAATATGAAGATGTGTATCTCAATGCATATGAGTCGATGACGCATGCCAGATCATCATTAGGAAAATGGGTAAATTACTACAATCAACAACGCAAACACCAAACTTTAAAGGCAACACCCGATCAGGTATATTATGAAACCATCATGCCGTTAATCGCGGCATGATTAACTGGGAAAATAACTCCTAAGCAGGTTGTCCTAATTAGTGGAACCACTTCTCCTGTTAATTTATCGGTTATTGAAGAGGTAGCAAAAAAGCTAATTCCAGACTCTCCAAGAGAATGGCTAAACCCTCTAACATTCACATTAGAAGGTATACGCTCATCAGCGATAATTAAATCTAATTTATGCACCGCTAAATCAGCTAGCAAGGTTTTTATATCACCTTCTTTGCAAATGATGCGTACTGATTCTGGCATTTGCATCGCGGGCTTTAACAACCGGTAAGCAATGGACTTTGGCACTGCATCAGCAATACCAACTTTAAAAATCAGTTGCCTTTCTAACGGAAAGTTGCGAACCATTTCCTCAAGCTCACCGCCCAATGAAAAGATCTCATCGGCATAACTCAATACTAAGCGCCCAGTTTCTGTTATCACCAGCCTTCGCCCAACACGATTAAATAGCGCTTCGCCAAATTTTTCTTCCAATACTGCAAGTTGCCCGCTAATAGTTTGCGGAGTCAAATGCAAGAATTCGCTGGCTCTCGCAATACTCCCCTCCTTTGCTACGACATAAAAATAATGCAGATGCTTGTAATTAATCATGCTTTTAAATTTAGTTCGATAATTACGAACAATATATCAATTATATTCGTATTTTACTAACAATAAAAACCAACTAATATGCTTTTCGTGTTTAGCAAAAAGTAGGAGATTAAAAAATGCAAGTAGATATCCAAGCAAGAAATTTTACTTTAACCAACGCCATTCGCAGTTATGTTCAGCGCCGTTTAAGCTTTGCTTTGAATAGCCGCGATATGCATATTCAAAGAATAATGGTTCGGCTATCCGATATTAATGGGCCAAAAGGTGGTGAAGATAAATGCTGCCATATTCAAGTGGTTCTACCAAAGATGGCAGATGTCGTTATTAAAGATATTGGTAGTGACTTATATGCAGCTATTGATAAAGCCGTTGATCGGGCCAGCATCAATGTGAACCGTCGTTTAAGCAAGCAGCGTGACAAGAAACGATCAATCTATCGATCACAAGCAAAGCTGTTTCCTGATCACGATACATTAACTTCAGTGGGTTGCTAAAATGAACACTCCAAGAGCTACTGTTACTCGTTCTTCTCAAGATTATGTCATTGAGAGCAATAAGGTCATTCGAAATACCTATACATTATTATCAATGACTTTATTGTTCAGTGCTGCGGCGGCTGGTATGTCGATGGCTTTGAACCTTCCTCATCCAGGCTTGCTATTGACACTCGGAGGGTACTTTGGACTGCTATTTTTAACATCTAAATATCGCAATAGTTCACTTGGCCTTGTTTTTGTCTTTGCGTTAACTGGATTTATGGGTTACACATTAGGCCCTATTATTAACGCCTATATGGCTACAGCTAATGGCGCTCAAATTGTTATGACTGCAATGGGGGCAACTGGCGCTATCTTCCTCGGGCTTTCAGGTTATGCATTAACCAGCCGGAAAGACTTTAGCTTCATGGGTGGATTTTTAATGGTAGGCATAGTTGTGGCTTTTCTCGTAGGGCTTGGAGCAATGTTCTTTGAGATACCTAGCTTGTCTTTAGCTGTATCAGCTATGTTTGTATTACTTATGTCTGGCCTGATTCTTTATGAAACCAGCAATATCATTCACGGTGGCGAAACTAATTACATTATGGCTACCGTCACCTTGTTCGTTTCTATCTTCAACTTGTTCACTAGCCTTCTACATCTCTTGGGTTTCATGAACGGTGAAGAATAAAACTGAACGTACAATTTACGGGATACATTAAATATAAATGCTTATCATCAAAGGAGGAATAATTAGTACGTAAATTACAACTTCAACAAGCGGGCCGATCGTTTTTCGGCCCGCATATACAAGGTGCTGTGAGGCACTTTTTTACGTAATACTCTTTCAAACCAGAATCTACTTTTTAAACAAACAGTCAACCAAGGTCATGACAACTATTACCAAACATCAATCGCTTCAAGAGCAACTAAACATACTAATTAATATGCCGATATTTAGGCACTCTATCATTGGGTTGATTGTTCTTAATTCAGTTATTCTTGGATTAGAAACTAATGTTTCTTTGGTAACAACCTATGGCTCATGGTTTGAACTTGGTCATAACCTCATACTGATAGCTTTTATCATTGAGGCTTTACTCAAAATAAGTGCAGTTGCACCTAGGTTACGTCTTTACTTTGGAGACGGTTGGAATTTATTTGATTTCAGTCTAATTATCCTATCGTTACTTCCTGCAACTAGCGAGCTGGCTATGGTTGCGAGGCTGGCTCGGTTGTTAAGAGTATTTCGTTTAATATCTGCTATCCCTGAGCTGCGCCTTATCGTAGAAACCTTATTACGCAGCATTCCCAGCATGGGTCATATAATATTGTTAATGTCTATAATCTTTTATGTTTATGCCATTATTGGTTTCAATTTATTCCATAAACACGACCCAGAGCATTGGGGGTCACTCGGAGTGGCAGCATTATCACTTTTTAGGGTAGTCACTTTAGAAGACTGGACGGATCTAATGTATTCCGCTATGGAGCTTTACAACTGGGCATGGGTATATTTCATCAGTTTTGTCATTGTTGGAACGTTCATCATTATTAATTTGTTTATTGCCGTTGTGATGAACAATCTCGAAAAGGCCAAGGAAGAGAGTATACAATCTTTGCCTAACTCTGTTTCGCAAGCTGAATTATTGGAGGAATTAAAGGCCACTCAGCGTGCTCTGGCAGTGGTTCAAAAACGTATAGAGAAGATGGAAGGGTCTTATTAAATGTGAGAGTTGGTGGAAAAACTATGTATCCTTAAAATTGGTAGGTCTAATCAATTTTTTGCAAGCTCGGCGTGCAATATACTTCTACCTTTATTTTCCACATACTTCAGAAATTCTGTAGCAATTACGGTTTGTCGTTTCGATTTTGACCAGACGAAGAACCAGTGGGAATCGATAGGTAATTCACGGACTGGCAGTTTGATTAAGCCTGATTTTCCGCCATAAGTAAGGGTATGTGCAGAGAGTATAGAAATCCCCAGTTTTGACATAACGGAATGTTTGATTGCTTCATTGCTCTCAATTGTCATTTTAACATTCAGTTGTACATCATGTTTTCGTAAAAACTCTTCGACGGCATGTCTCGTTCCAGACCCCTGCTCCCGTATCAAAAACGGCTCATCGAGCAAGTGTTTTAACCTTAGGTTTTTTTTCTTCGCTAAAGGGTGACCTTCGTAGGTTATCGCTACCAGAGGGTTATCTAGAAACTCAATACTTTCGGTATCATTATCTTGAGGCGGGTGACTAAAAACGTAGAAATCGTCGACCCCCCGCTTTAAATGCTCTATCGTTTGTTCACGATTGCCGACTTTAAGTTGTATATCGATGTCAGGGTATTGTTCACAAAAAGGGCCTAGCAAGTGAGGGACGAAATATTGCGAGGTATTAACCACCGCCAGACGCAGTACGCCGGACTTGAGTTCGCGCATATTACTTAATGACATATCAAGCCTAGAAAAGCTATCCAGTACTTCTACGGCTGTCTTTACCAGTTCCAGCCCTTCATCAGTAAATACTAATTTTCTATGTGAAATATTATACAGAGGAACACCGATGGCCTCCGATAGCTTTTTCATCTGTATCGAAACCGTCGGCTGGGTTAAATATAGCGCTTTGGCTGCACCGTTAATGCCTCCGTAATCGTGTACAGCTAATAGAATCTCCAGTTGTCGTAACGTGCCTACATGGGCATGAAGTCGTGATTTCATATTGATTCCTCTAAGTACTACATTAAGAGTGTTTTTCGTACTTGCTAGCAACAGCTGTAATAAATATATAGATTATTATCTATTTATACATTAAATAATATCTATTTTTATCTATAGGTAAACTTCTTCATAATACCCACAGTCGAGATATACGTTATCTAATTTAATCAACTATCCGTGGAGAGTTCTTTATGACAAGCAAGCAATATCATTTTAGTTTGGCTGTAGGTCTATCGCTATTAATGCTTGGTGCTGTTATTGCGAGTCAGGCTTCTATCGGTATCAGCTTGATAGGACTTGGCCTGTCGATTATGGTACTGAGCTTTCTGACCCGACCTTGTACGTCAGAAAGCGTACGCACTGAAATTTCACCTATTGCTTTGCCCGTTCAAGCTAAACAGGTTAAGCAAGCTGACTCTATCAGAGCAATGAGATAAAACATGCAACTCGATGTCGGTATTGCATTCTTTATACTTGGAGTGTTCGCAACGCTAGTTCGTTCGAACATCCAATTTCCTAAGGGACTATATCAGTCACTGGTTCTTTTCCTTATGATCGCAATTGGTTTGAAGGGCGGTATGGCCTTGGCAGATCACGCTTCATGGCAATTAGTCAGTCAATCGATGGGAGTCATCCTTCTTGGGGTTTTACTGCCGCTGATCGCCTTTCCAGTGCTTTATTATATTGGCGAACTTAAACGTTATGACGCTGCATCTATCGCAGCTCACTATGGCTCTGTCAGCGTTGGTACTTACGCAGTAGCTGTTGCCTTTTTGGAGGCTCAGAATATTGCTTATGAACCCTATATCCCGTTGTTCGTTGTACTGTTAGAAATGCCAGCGATAGCGGTTGGGATTGCGCTGGCCAGAGGTAAAACAAAGGTTGCTGACGTTGGAACAGAAAACAGCTCACCAAGCACTCGACAGCTTTTGCACGAGGTGCTTTTTAATCAGGGCATGGTATTAATGGTGGGCGGTTTGTTAATTGGTTTTACTGCGGGCGAGAGAGTAGAAAGCGTTAAGCCGCTATTTATCGATCTGTTCAACGGCGTACTGGCTTTATTTTTACTAAAAATGGGTATGACCGCTGCAAGCCAGCTGGGTGAAATCAAACGCCTAGGAAGTTTCATGTTGGCTTTCGGTGTGGCAATGCCCCTAGTAGGCGGAGCACTTGGCACTATCGCGGGTACGGTCATTGGCCTATCGGCTGGCGGCACCATCTTAGTGGCGATTTTAGGAGCCAGTGCCTCATATATAGCCGTGCCGGCAGCCATGCATGTCGCGCTACCTAAGGCAAATCAGAGTTTGTCGATCAGTGCATCGTTGGGTATTACCTTCCCTTTCAACGTACTGATCGGTATCCCAACCTTTACAATTATTAATCAATGGATTTCAGGATAAATCTTATGAAGCAGAAAAAAGTCGCGATTATTATGGGGTCACAATCAGACTGGCCTGTTATGCAACATGCAACTACACTGCTAGAACAATTTGAGGTCAGCTACGACACTGCTGTGGTATCTGCTCACCGTACACCGGACCGCCTCTATAAATTTGCCCGTGATGCAACGGAACAGTACAGCGTGATAATTGCTGGTGCTGGTGGTGCCGCACATTTACCTGGAATGACAGCAGCGCTGACTTGTCTACCGGTGATTGCTGTTCCAGTGACAAGCAAAGCACTTAATGGTGTAGATAGCCTACTATCAATTGTGCAAATGCCAAAGGGGGTCGCTGTGTCAACTCAAGCGATTGGCGAACCAGGTGCATACAACGCAGGCCTGATGGCAGTTCAGATTCTGGCAACAAGTGATACCGAATTGCAATCACGCCTTGAGGCTTGGCGTCAAAAGCAAACCAACTCTGTACCTAACGAGGTAGAGTAATGCATATTGCGATTATCGGTTGTGGGCAGTTATCTCGGATGCTGGCACTAGCTGGCATACCGATGGGATTCAAATTTAGCTTTATTGCAGAGGAAGGAGAAGATAACCGCTGTGTCGATGGGTTGGGTACAGTCGTATGGTGGCGCCCGGGTACGTCAGTCAGAGAGCTTTATGAAGCATTGGGACGGCCAGATCGATTAACTGTTGAAAAAGAACAAGTTGATGTTTCGTTGCTGCATGCATTGGAGTGCTTTTGTCCTGTACACCCAAATCCAAAAGCATTTGCTACCTGCCAGCATCGCCACAGGGAAAAACAGTTGCTCGATAGCCTCGAAATTCCTTGTTCACCGTACTTATATGGTCAGCCTAGCAATGTCAGCACAGCTGAAATATACCTGCCGGTTGTAGTGAAATCTTGCCGCGAGGGCTATGACGGGAAAAATCAGTGGGTACTAAAGTGCCAGAAAGATATTGATGCGTTCAGGCTTCAGGCGAGCGAAGAGCACTATATTGTTGAGAAATTAATTCCATTCGATATAGAAGTTTCGCAGGTCTCCGTACGTAGTGCGAATGGCGAGGTACGCCATTACCCATTAGCTGAAAACCACCATGAACAAGGGATTCTTAAGCAATCAGTTGCGCCTGCCGCTAATATTTCTGAGTCCCTCACTTTAGTGGCACAGGAATATATTTGCCGAATAATGAATTCTCTAGATTATGTTGGTGTGATGGCAATGGAGTGCTTTGTGGTAAATAGTCAATTGCTTATTAATGAACTCGCACCACGCGTACATAACAGCGGTCACTGGACACAGTCAGGTAGTGCCACTTGCCAATTTGAAAATCATTTGAGAGCGATCGCTGAACTACCACTTGGCTCTACTCGTAGCTCTGGAGTTACCGCTATGGTGAACCTTATCGGTACTGAAGAACCACCCCTTAATTCACTAATGGCTCAATCCAGTTTGCACTGGTATGACAAAGTTGTGCGCCCCAACCGTAAGCTAGGCCATATTAATATTGTAGATGAGAACTACGATAGCTTGTTGAAGCAGATAGATTCCCTGCATTCGATAACAAATGCTGCCTAATACAGAGCTTTCTTAACAGTGCTTAACACCATAAGGACAGCGGCGGGTCACTAACGACACAACGCAAAATATCTGTTCGAGACACTATGCCAACGATACGCCCTGTCTCTTCGAGCACGGGTAAAGAGTTCAACTTCTTTTCGACCAACAGTGAAGCGATCCGGCGTACATCGGTAACAGGATCAGCAGCGTAGACCTTGGTGTTTGGGTGGATAAAGCATTCGCGAATACTACGTGTATCGGCCTTTATAGGCTTCTTTGCATCTAGTAAAAACGTATAAAACTGTTGACGGGTTAACGCACTAACTAATTCATTTTGATCGTTGACTACCGGAAATCCTTGATAGGCATAGCGGTGAAACTGCTCATGGGCATGTGATAACAACCCGCCTTCTTTGATTAGTTGCACCCCTCTGCTCATAACCTGATAAGCATGATAGGCCGGTTCGCGGTGTTCTTCTCGCTGTAATAACGAACGGTATTCTGCGACCGATTTTTTAGAGATATTGTAATGAGCAACCTGGTCTTGCTCGATGGCTTCCACCTCTGTATCTACAAGTGGTCGGATTGCATTGGTTGCGGTATTTTTCTCAACGCGACGCAGCCGTTCTAATGACCCTTGTTAATAAGCATGCAAAACTGACCCACTTTAGGGGTTAATCGGCATCGAATATT
>OJFP01000135.1_pt1 | contig 57287 bp, 53 predicted proteins | sample 1594141 | NCBI WGS metagenome assembly OJFP01 (sample SAMN05416843, study PRJEB24817) | seawater metagenome | isolation source: Sea water | place: Canada:Atlantic | collected 2013-07 | reverse complement strand
TCGGCAGCGTCAGATGTGTATAAGAGACAGCACCGCCACACCGTCAGCTCCCACGCCAACACCAATGCTGCGGCCAACATCAGCACCAACGGGAACATACTGTGCGACGCATTCGGCACCAGAATGACGTTCTCGTATTGTCGCATGGCCAACACCGCCAGCGGCAGCCAGAGATCAATCCAGCTCAGCCGTCCCGTCAGACGGTATTTCCATCGCAGCGCCAGCACCGCCGCGACCACCAACAGGCTCGCGACCCAAAGAGCCTCCACCCGCGTATCCCATCCGCTCCAATCCATGATCCAGGACGTGATGATAAAAGCGACGCCCTGCCGATGCGGGCCATGCTGCTGCGTAAACAGGGCCAGCCAACCGCGATCCTGAAACATCGGTTCCAAGAACATCCATTGGTCCCAATAAATCCCCTCCACATGAAAGCGCGCCACCGCCGCGATCCAGTTGAGCGCCATCAACGCGATGATAAATCCCGCGGCAATCAATACCCCCCGTGACGGGGACCAGGACTCTCGCGGCTCAATCGACGACACAGCTCAACGCTTCTTGAAAAACTTCCCGAACGGCGTGGGCTTCGAATCAGTTTGGACTCCTCGGGGGTCGATCTTCTTCGCCTTTTTGCGCGAAGGTTTCTGTTTTTCCATCCGTGGCGGTTTCCGTTTCTTGGTCGGAGCCTCGAATTGAGACCCGTCCGGTGAGATCACCGGCGTCTTTGACTTAGCCACGTCGGCGGGCACTTTCATACCGCAGGGAGCGGTGTGCTGCGGTTGTTTTTTTCTTTTGGTCGCGGCCGCGAGGCGTTGGCCATGCGGCGATATTACGGGTGTCTTTGACATAGCTACATTTGCGGGAACTTGCATACCACACGGCGCGATATGCGGCGGCGGGGTTACATCCTCAGTCTGACGTTTCTCGTCCAACAAGCGTCGCGCAATTCCTCCGAGCCCGAGCCGAGTCATCGACTTGCGCAGCGTCGCGCGCATTTCGGGCTTATACCAAAAGAAGAAACTCCGTTGCTCTTGTTTCTCTTCCGGCGTCCGCGCCACACAAACATTGGCGCCATCATACGGATGCACGCCGGTGGCATAGATCTCGGTCGCCACCGTCATGGGCGTCGGGGTGAAGTCCTGCACCTGCTCCAAACGGAAGCCGAGGTCCTTGGTCTTGAGGGCGAGTTCCGCCATATCTTCGGGCCGTGACCCCGGATGAGAACTGATAAAGTATGGAATCACGGGAGTCTTTTTCTTCCCCGCCTTTTTGATCGCAGCATCGAATTTCTCCTTAAACTTGTAGAACAAATCGAACGTCGGTTTGCGCATGACCCGTAGCACGTGGTCACTGGTATGTTCCGGCGCTACTTTGATGCGACCCGGCACGTGATGCTCGGCCAACTCCTCGATGTATCTATCGTGGCTTTCCTTGGCCTTCGGCGACGCGCCCTTCTCGTGCAGAAACAGGTCATAGCGAATACCACTCGCTACATAAGCGTGCTTCACTCCTTCGGTTTCGCGCACCGATTTGTAGATATCGAGCAGATCGGTGTGGTCGGTATCAAGATTGCGACACACGTCAGGCCAGATACAGGAAGGGCGAATACACTCATCGCAGATCCACTGCTCCTTGCCCTTCATCTTATACATGTTGGCCGAGGGTCCGCCGACGTCACTGATCGTGCCGCGGAAGTCGGGCATCAGTTTGATCGATTCGACTTCGCGCAAGATCGAAGTCTTCGACCGACTCGCGACAAACTTACCTTGGTGCGCCGAGATGGTGCAGAAGCTGCAACCTCCGAAACACCCGCGATGCATGTTGATCGAATGCTTGATCATCTCGTAAGCTGGAATCGGTCCACGCTTACGATATTTCGGATGCGGCAGTCGGGTGTAAGGCAGATCGAAGGCGGCATCGATCTGCTTCTCCGTCATGGTCGGGAACGGCGGATTCACCACCAATGTGCGCTCGCCAGTCTGCTGGAAAAGGCGACGCGCCTTGACCCGATTGGACTCGGTTTCGATGTCCTTGAAATTCGTTGCGTAGAGCTCCCGATCCTCCAAGCAATCCGCGTGACTATGGAGCGTGAAATCGTCCCAGCGCTTATTCTTCTGGGCCGACTCTCCTTCCGGCAATAACACCGCCGTTTGGGGAATCGTAGTGAGTGACGAAAATGGCACGCCTTGCTTCAACAACCGGACCGTCTCGCGGAGTGGCAACTCGCCCATGCCGTAAATCAACAGATCCGCCTTACTCGATTCGAGAATCGAAGGCATGAGTTCATCTGACCAATAATCGTAATGCGTCACCCGGCGCAGACTCGCCTCGATGCCCCCGATCATGACCGGCACCTCGGGGAACAGCTCTTTCAGGATCTTCGAATAAACCGTCGTAGCGTAATCGGGTCTGAATCCGTGTTCGCCGCCCGGGGTGTAAGCATCCTCACTGCGCATCTTCTTGGCCGCCGTGTAGCGATTGACCATCGAATCCATACACCCTGCCGTGACCCCAAAAAACATCTTCGGCGGACCGAGTTTCTTAAAATCGCGCAGATCGTCGCGCCAGTTAGGCTGAGCCACAATGGCGACGTTCAGACCCTCTGCTTCGAGCATCCGCCCCACCGCCGCCGTGCCGAACGCCGGATGGTCTACGTAGGCGTCGCCCGAGATGAGAATCACATCCGGCTGGTCCCAGCCCCGCGCGTCGACTTCTTCCCGAGTAGTCGGCAGCCAACGCTTCGGGTCCCACAAGGGTTCCCGCGAATGAATGACTTTGCCTTCGGTTGATTGCACCATCGCCGTCACCCTGCCCACCGGCACCGGTAACGAAAAGCGGAATCGAAGACTGATTTGAGACCCCAAAGCCCGCTCCGATACAGGAACGGATAGAAATAGGTGGCTCAGACCGTCGTTTTACTTTGCCGGGTATTTGTTGAATGCCCAAATGTAGGCGTCGTTTACGCCACGCAGGGCGGCCAATGAGTAAGCCGTAAAATAGCTGGGATTCGTCTGAACCGCGAGGGTCTGCGTGCCGCGGGACTTACCCGCCGCGGCGAATAGCCCCTGACTACCAGTGGCTTGGGCGAGGCCAAGCAGGCCGGCGCGGGTCGCGTTGTTGTTATCGCGCTCATCGAGGGTAATAATTTCCGCGCCGAACTCGCCCACCACGATCTGGTCTTTCAGGGCCACCGAACCGATATCACCGGCAATTTTGAGCTTAAAGTGGATGGCCAGCATTTTGGTTTCGTTTTTGAGCAGGCAGATCTTGGGCGAGGCGCCGGTCGAAGCTTTGCCCGATCCGTAACCGGCAAACATGCCACGCTTGTTACCGCTCGATTCGAGCTCGGCGAAGCTGATGAGAAACGTTGGAGCCACGACGATCGCGGCCAAATCCACCGACATCGAGCCGGCTGCTTTCCAATTGCCGGTCGCAAAGGGTCCCTTGTCCCCGATCTGGTTGCCATGCTCCCACCAGAGTGGAATCCCTTCCGGGGTGTAAACCGAGAGGATGCGATCCTGGAGGAACTTCGATTCCTTGGTGTAAGGGGTGGGCGTGGTGGCAAGTTTGGCGAAACCTTCGCTCGCTCGCACGTCCTCCATCGGCACGACTACGCGGCCCGCCGCCTCAAGGTCGGCGATGAAATCCGCGTAGAGTTGATCGGTGATGTTTTGTAATGTGGCCGCATCCACGCCCGCCAGTTCAACGGCCGTCTTACTCGAAGCACCCGAAGTGTGGGTGCCACCGAATTGATAACCCGCCGCCACACTGGCGGTCACACTGTCGCGCACAACGAATCCCACGCGGAATCCCGCGACGATGACCCGCTTGATGCGATTTAAGAACTTAAGTTTGGTGTGAAACTTCTTCGCGACATCGATGGATATTGGCGGAACATCCGGGGCCGGAATTACGGTCTGCTGCGCGCCGAGATCAGCCGAGGCCATCTCAACGCCATCCGCGGATGTCATGGTATTAGCTTCAGCTACGGCGCTGATGAAACCAGCCGCCGCGGCCGCATCGCCAGAATCCTTATTGGCGGTGAGAGCTTGGGCGATTCCCCGCGCATCGGTGGCAGCTGGCTGGGAGGTCGTGTTTCCGGCCAAAGCGGTGCCCGGCAACGAGGTTCCTTGAGCTGGTTTTCAGGCACTTCAGCCCGAGAAAACGCACGTTTCAGCGCGGGTTCGTAGGCGCCCACCAATCGCGGATAGATTCCCATCGCAGCTGCCACCGCCATCGCGTAGTCACCATCCACCGCCGCGTGTTTGGCGTGCATGTAGACTGCGAGGTCCATCACCGAATCAAATGATATGTCGGAAGTGGACTTGATATAATCCCAGCCTCCAACCGCCTTCACCGTCGCGGTGTCGGTGAGTTTCTTGCTAGCCTTGCTACCAAAGAGAGAACCCAGCACAGCCCCACCGGGGATTTTACTCGCTAAGGCCGCTCCGGCGCGTTCCCCCGCTTCGTCGGCCAACAACGTGCCCCCCGACCGTTCCAGCAACGCCCGCCGCTCCACCCATGCCTTTGCGGGCCCAGGGGGCGAGCGTGCCATCGGCCAGATAGGGGGAGAGGTATTTACCTTCCGCATCTTGGCGGGGATCAGGGACGGTCAAAACCGCCCCCGGCTTGGTGACCTCCATCGTGCTCATCAACTGGCGCACCTTAGTCAGCGCCTTGGTCGCTTTAGCAATATCCTGAGGGGGAATTAGGATGGTGTTGGCATGAGTGGTCAGGACAGACGCAATCATCACCAACGCCAACCCGGGGCGAAGGGCACGTGGAGGTTTCATGGGGATTTCCTTAGAAAGTGAAGGGCTTTTAGAAGCCCTGCTTGCGGTAGGCTTTCTTGATGTAGCCTGCAAATTTGTGCTCAAGGTCCGGATACAGAGCAACGGCCGCCGCGAGGGTCAGCTTAAAGTCAGGGGCGGAACCGTGACGGGCCTGCAGAAACACCGCATAGTCTTCGAGGCTCTTGAAGGACTGATCGGACGTTTTCTTAATAAACTTATTTCCGCCCATGGCGATGATAGCGGCAGATTCCTTAGCCTTCTTCTTCATGAAACCGCCAGCGAGTCCGCCGAACGGCACTTTGGAAGCGAGCGCGTTGGCTGCCATGCCGCCGGCCTTTTCGCCGACCATTTTCCCGGCTTGGGATTGGAGCACCTTGCCGGCCCACTCCGTGGGTTCACCTTCTTGGGTGTAAGGGAGCAGATATTTGCCCTTCGTGTCGTAACGGGGCTAGGGAGCTTCCAGATCAACCGTGGCCGCGTTGACCGCGTAACGGATTTATTGGATCTGCCCGATGATGATCTGGGCTTTAACGATTTCGCCCATGATGGCGGAATCGACCAGCGCGTTAGCGTTGAAGGGGGCAAAGAATACGGCGGCAGCGAGCACGCCAGTGCGAAAACGAGATTTCAATGATGTCATGATTAGGTTGGGGTCGAGATTTACGGTAATTAACCAAACCGATACTACCGCGAACGTCAAAATCGAACCATACGCACAGGTGCGTAGATGCAAATTTGGATCAGAAACCTGTATTATAGGTAATCTTTGATGAGTATTACAGCGACGGGTCGTTCGGATCCAGCTCCTCTCCCCTAACTCGCGCAGTCCCACCGGACCGGCCTCAACGAGGCCGGCTACAACCATAAACGACAGTTTTGTCACTGTAGCCGAGGTCGCTGACCTCGGGTCCCTCCTTTACCGATCACACCTCCACCAGATCTTTTTCGATGCGCAGATTATCGATAATGAAATTCTGCCGCGTAGGGGTATTCTTGCCCATGTAGAATCCGAGTAAATCTTCGGTATTGTGGAGGTTTTTCAGCGTCACAGGCTCGAGACGCATACCCATGCCGATGAAGTCCTTGAATTCACCCGGACTCACTTCGCCGAGACCCTTGAATCGAGTGATCTCCGCGGCCTTGCCGAGTTTCTTGAGGGCAGACTGTTTCTCTGCTTCGGAGTAACAATAAACCGTCTGTTTCTTGGTGCGCACGCGAAAGAGCGGGGTCTCTAGAACGGTGAGATGACCGTTGGTGATCAGCTCGGGGAAAAACTTCACCACAAACGAAATCAGCAGTAGGCGAATGTGCATACCGTCGACATCGGCATCGGTTGCGATGACCACGTTGTTGTAGCGTAAACCATCGAGCCCGTCCTCAATGTTAAGCGCACTCTGCAGCAGATGAAACTCTTCGTTCTCGTAAATGACCTTTTTGGTAAGCCCGAACGTGTTCAGTGGTTTACCCTTTAGCGCAAATACCGCCTGCGTCTGCACATCACGACAGGCCGTGAGCGAACCGGCCGCAGAGTCCCCCTCCACGATGAAGATGGTGCTCTGTTCAGCGCGCTTGTGTTTCGTGCCGAGGTGCACGCGGCAGTCACGCAGCTTCTTGTTGTGAAGGTTGGCTTTCTTAGCCCGCTCTTTGGCAAGATTACGGATGCCGGAGAGTTCTTTGCGCTCGCGCTCGCTGGCTTCGATTTTCTTGCGCAGCGTTTCGGCTGCCTCGGCGTTGCGGTGCAGCCAATTGTCGAAGTGCTGCTGCATGAATCCGACCACAAATTGCCGAATAGTCGGTCCACTCGGGCCCATGTCGGTCGAGCCGAGTTTCGTTTTGGTCTGAGATTCGAAGATCGGTTCCTGCACCCGCACCGAAACCGCCGCCACAATCGATTGGCGGATGTCGGCCGCGTCGTATTGTTTACCGAAAAAGTTGCGCACCGTGCTGACCAACCCTTCGCGGAAAGCCGCCTGATGCGAGCCACCCATCGTCGTGTGCTGGCCGTTTACGAACGAGTAATACTCCTCGCCGTAATGCCCACCGTGGGTGAGGGCGACCTCGATGTCTTCCGCCTCAATATGCACGATCGGATAAAGCGTCTCACCGGTGAGTTTCTTTTTGAGTAGATCCGAGAGTCCGCCCTCGGATTTGAAGTTTTTGCTATTAAAATTAAGCGTCAGCCCGCGGTTGAGATAAGCATAGTTCCAGAGCATCTCTTCGATGAACTCCTTACGGAAGGCGAAGTTCTTACCGAACAACTGCTCGTCGGGCGTAAACTCGATGTAGGTGCCATCGCGCTCATCGGATTTGGCCGGGCGATTATCTTGGGCGAGCTTCCCGCGTTCGAATTCGACGAGTTTGGCTTTGCCATCGCGCACGGCCTGAGCGCGGAAGGAAACGGAGAGGGCGTTGACCGCTTTCTGCCCCACTCCATTTAAGCCGACCGACTTCTGGAACGTTTCGCTATCGTATTTGGCTCCCGTGTTAATGATCGAAACACAGTCAATCAGCTTACCGAGCGGGATACCGCGGCCGTAGTCGCGCACGCAAATCGTGCGATCGGCGAGGTGCACCTCTACCCGTTTGCCGTAACCCATGGTATATTCATCGATGCTGTTATCGACCGTCTCCTTGAGCAGAACGTAGATGCCATCCTCGGCGTGGGTGCCGTTGCCGAGTCGACCGATATACATTCCCGGGCGGAGCCTGATGTGCTCCAGCGGAGAAAGGGTTTTGATCGAGTCTTCGGTGTAGTTATGTTTGGCGGCCATGTAAGATTGCAAAGGCGAGGCTTTGGGCTGCGCCCGAGCTGACAAGCGCAAAGCCTTCCCTTCCTCAAAATCTCCTTAAAAACTCGACCATGTCCAAAATCTCCGCCCTCCCCTTCTTCGTCTATCCCGTCAGCGACATGAGCCGCTCAAAACTCTTCTACCGCGACATTCTCGGCTTGGTGGAAACCGCTAACTGGGATGAGCAATGGGTGGAATTTGGCCTATCGACCGAAGATTCTGGTCCGGTGATCGCGCTCTCCAGCGTGATGAGCGGGGTGACCCCCGGCGCCCCCGGCGGCGCGGTTGCCATCGAAACGACCGACTTCGACGGCATGGTCACCCACCTACGTGACCAAGGCGTGACCTTCGTCCTCGAGCCCATGGAGACGTCAGTCTGCCACTTCTCTCGTTTTCATGATCCGGACGGCAATCACCTCATCCTACACCGCATTCACGATTCCTCGCCTTCAGCTTCAGCTTCGGCCAGTAGCGATGCGTAGTCAGTGGTTTCGCCCGGCTCGATCTTCCGATAACGGACCGTGACGACCGCAGTTCCCTGGGTCGGGTTAAAATCGACGGGCCGGCGACTGCCATCCACCGCGTAGCAGAGCTGCAAAAACCGACCTTTCACCCGAGCGAGGGCCTCGATCTTCGAACCTTGGTGCGGCCCTGACGTGCCAGCCATATCCATAGTGCGCATCTCGGCCTCTGGTCCCCAAACGAGGTCGCCCGCATCCGCGCCACTCGGCGAATCCACCGTGTAGCCCTCACCCGCGATCGTCAGAACGGTTTCGGGTAACGGAATCGTTTCGGTGCCTAATTTTCCGCTCACGGCCTGCCATTTGCCATCATACATAGTTTCGGAAACTCAACGCATTCGGATAAAACTTCAAGTCGCCGTAAGCATATCCACCCGTCCCACCAGACTTGAAAACCACCTCGGGTCCTTCAGTCTCCGGTCCATGGCTTCAGCAAATTCAAAGTTACTCGTCTCCGTTGGTGTTTTGATAGCAGTCGCGATCGTCGCCGTCGTCATTGTCAGCAAAATCCTAGATAGCGCCGTGACGAAGGGCGTGAACACATTTGCCCCCCAAATTACCGGCACCACCGTAACCCTCGAAAGCGCCAACATCTCCCCGCTCTCCGGGGCCGGATCACTTTCCGGGCTCGTGATCGGCAATCCTGAAGGCTGGAGCGACAATAACCTCGCTAGCCTCGGCAGTATCCATCTCGACGTGGCTCCCATGAGCCTGCTTGGCGACACCATCGTCATCGAAGACATGATAATCGAATCACCTGAATTCCGCTACGAAACCAAACTCATAGCCAGCAACGTGAAAGATCTGCTCAAGAATATCGAAAAGATCGCCGGCGCTGGGTCCGAAGAAGGTGCCGAAGAATCGGAATCCACCGAAAAACGCATCGCGATCAAACGCTTCATCCTTCGGAACGGTAAAGTCACGATCGGAGCCGGCGATGCCGCGGTGACGGTGCCTCTCCCCGACCTCGAACTCAACGATCTCGGCTCTCCCGAAAAGGGCCTCACTCCCGTGCAACTCACCGGCGCCATTTCCAAAGAAATCGTGGGCGACATCATCGGAGCGGCCGTTAAAGGACTGACCACGATGGGCGGCACCAGCGGTGCCTCCGCGCTCGAAGGGGTCAAAGATGTCGGCGGCGCAATCAAGGGAATTTTCGGCGGCAAAAAGGATAAAGAAGACCCCACGAATTGATCCGGATGCCGACCGCAATCACCTGCGTTTACTACATCGAAGTCCTCTCCTCGTGGTGTCACTGGGCCGAACCCGCATGGGTTGAGCTCCGTGAGCGCTACGCCAGTCGGGTTGATTTCCAATGGCGGGTTGCACTCATGCGCCCGGAAGCCTTTCCGGTATCGGCGTCACAGTGTGATTGGTTCTATCAGCGCAGCGGCGCTCACGTCGAATCGCCCTACCGGTTAAATTCCGGTTGGTTCGAAGCCGACCGCGCCGGTCACTACGAAGCCCCCAACTGGGTTGCCGAAGCGGGTCGGGATTTTCTAGGCGACGCCGACGAACGCATCCGTCTTGCCCTGAGCGAAGCAGCCATGCGAGCCGGTCGCAAAGTCGGCGATCTGGCGACCTCCGTAGAAATCGCCGCCTCCGCCACAGATCTCGATCCGGTAAAACTGCGCACCGCCGCCGATTCGGACGCGGTGCGCGAACGCGTCGCCGCCTCGACTCAACGTTTTTTCGATCATCAACTCGACCAACGGCCATCGTTTATTATCGAGAGCGAGATTGGCGACAAAGCCATCTTCTCGGGTCTTTGGAAATCGGATCCTTTAATGTCTATCTTGGATTCGATTTTGGACGATCACGCGCGCCAGACCGCACACGCTAAGCAGTTCGGCGGACCACCGACGGTTTAGTATCCGACTCCTTCAATGCAGGTAGGGCGTGCTCGCCGAGCGCGCCACCGGTGGCTTGGTAGTTACCAATAATGAAACGGCGGTTTCGGCGAAACCGCCCTACCTTTTGATATTCAATTCCGGCCAACTAGACCAACGCTTCACTCAATTCTGCGACGCCGGATTCCGGTCCCATCACGACCAACAGATCGCCATCTTGTAAATGCTCGTCTGGGGCCGGGCCCGTAATCCGTTTTTCGCCCCGCTGCAGACCCACAATTGTGACACCAAAGTCGGAGCGGATTTTCGAATCCACCAGCGTAAGTCCACACAAACGAGATGAGGTGGTCACGAGCAGGCGGGTAAACTGATGAGGCACTGCTTTATGCGCGCTTTCATGATCCGCCGCTTCGGTGAGAGTGGTTTGAGCGATCTCCAACTGTTCAGGTTCAGCGACCAGCAACACATGATCGTCGGGCGAGAGCGGCATATCGGGCGGGATGTCGTAGTGCGTCACCCCGCTGCGTTGCACCGCCACCACCGTGGCTCCCGCCGTCCGACGCAAGTTGAGCTGCCGGATGGTGCGACCCACCACTTTGCCGCCCTCTGGAATAATCACTTCCGCCAATTCTACCGGCCAGGGATTCTTACGGGTCATGGCTCGGATCGCATCCTGCACCGCCTCTTTCGCGCCGCTCCGAGCTTCAACTTCCATCGATGAGATGAGCGCGAATTCGAGCTGACTCTGAAACTTCACCGCTCGACGCCAACCGAGCACCGACAATACCACGGTGGTGAGAGCAAAAACGCCCAATGAGGTGCCCGACGGGAAATACGGCGCACACGCGATCAGGAACAAACTCACGAAGCCAAATAGAATCAGCGCAAACGCCCCCATCCGAAGCACGGTCGGGGCCGGGCCTTTGGCCAGCACCCGCAAGGCAGGTCGGGAAAGTGCGATCTCCGACATAGCCAAGGTCACCACGTTCAAACTGCGCAGAATATCCACCAAGAATGGAATCGAAGCCAAAGCTGCCCCACCCCACATCAACCGCTGCCAAATCGCTCCATCCACCAACTGTGCGCTGAAGGAAACGACGATCAACAGGCCGGTGAGCATGAGGAAGTTGATCCCCACTCGCACGAGCGGACCGCGAACCAAACGCAAAAAACTACTCGAACGCAACGTCGCCTTCACCGCCTCGATCCAACCGAGGTAGATATTGAGCACACTGCGCACTTGGGCCGGAGTGAATTTATTCGCGAGTCGCCGCATCACGCCTTCGAGACCATACGCACTCGGCGTGAGCATGATGCTCAATACCGCGACACCCGTGGTGACCGCCTTGAGCGCGGGATTGGTGACCCCTAGGCTCAACGCCAGTGCTGCAATCACGAAACCAAATTCGCCGATCTGAACCTTGGCCAACGACGCCCGCACCGCGACACCGGGCGGCACCGCCGCCAGGACAAAACCCGTCCAACACGCGAGGAACTTGCCCACCATCATCAGCGCCGTCACCAGCACGATCGTGCCCGCATACTGCCAAATCGCCGCGGGGTCGACCAGCGTGCCGATAGTCACGAAAAATAACGCCGAGAAGAAATCCCGAATGGGCGTCGTGAGGCGCTCGATCTCATGCGAAAGCTTGGTGCGCGAGAAAATGGCACCGGCCATAAAACTGCCCAACGCGAGAGAGAAGTGGGCCGCCTCCGCCAATAGACTGACCGCGAAAATAAACCCCACCATGAACAACGTCACCGTCTCCGCGCTGCGCATCCGTTCCAGCATTTTGACCGCCCGGGGCGCCAGTAGTTTGCCGACCAGGAATACCACCACCACAAAGATACCAACTAAAAATGTGGTCTGCCCCACCGCCGCAAAATCCAAATCCCCCGACACCGCCACACCGGCCAGCACCACGAGTAGGATGATCGCTAAAATGTCTTCGAGGATGAGCACGCCCGCCGTCAGCTGCGCATACGGTTTCTGCATGTCACCTCGCTCGCCGATCAGGTTGAAACACACCATCGACGAACTGATCGCCAGAATGCCGCCAAGGAATAATCCTTCCACCGGACTCCAGCCGAGCCATTGACCGACCGAGGTGCCGATCAACCCCATCAACATGGTTTGGAACGTCAGTCCCAGCACGGCGGCCGACGCTACGGGCTTGAGTTTGCCCAGATCGAACTCGAGTCCGATGTAGAACATCAGGAACAGCACTCCGAGTTCGCTGAGTGATTGCAGATTCGCCGAATCGTGCAGCGGCATCCACGGCAACAGATGCGGGCCGAGCAATAATCCGGCCAACAGATAGCCAATGATCGCCGGTTGTTTGAGGGCGCGTAGCGTTATTGAAACGAAAGCCGCCGTCGCCATGAGCCAGCCAAGATCGTTCAGTAAGTGGTGTTCCTCCATCAGTGTGAATACCCTCAGCCATTCTGCCCGATGGCACAAAGCGAAACCGTATTTCTCTCCTGAGTTTTTGGGCGCCTCTTGATCCCCGGCGGCAGCCGACCGTTAACTTGTCAGAACCGCACGATGATCCCGGGCTTGACGCCTGCGCCAGATTTTGCCCGTCTTCCACTTCAGCATGAGTCTCCTCGTCACCAAATCCGCTCCCTCTTCCGTCTCCGCTATTAGCGTGGCGGCGATTGCGGTTGTATCCGTGACCCGCGCACCGCGAGAGGAGTAAGTGTTTCCCACTTTGCCCCCTCCGGTGCCAACCGGAGGGGGCTTTTTTATGGGCCCCGCCGGAAAGCGCGAAGGGGGTTGATCAAACCAAAATCAACCCACCCACCAGCCATATCATGAATCCGAGCCCTCATCCTCCTTTGCCGAGCAATCTGCCCGCGCTCGATGCGACGTGCGATCGCATCGTCGCCGCACTCACCCGTCGTCTCGCCGAGGCAACCCGGCAAATCGAGACCGTCGCACCCGTCGCTCATCACGACTTTCTCGTTCCGATCATGCACCCGGAAATGACAGAAAACATCACCGCCGTCGCCAATTTCCGCTGAATATATCGGGCGCGATTCGACATCGCGCTAAATGACCGTTGGGAGATCAGGGGCTCTTGGCCACCAGCGGCTGATGTCCGGGCAAAGCCACTAACATCTCGTGCACCATGTCGCGTCCCGCCGATTCCGTGCTCCGCACGTCATCTTCAGCGATCACCTCACCATCAGGCCCAAATACCACAAAATGCGGCAGTCGGCGCAGGCCGTATTTCTGCATAACCGGTGAATTCCAATCTACTTTGGTCACACCATCACGATTGATATCCACTTTAACCACCACCACATCGTCGCGGTTGGCATGCAGCGCTTTTAACGGATCGCCGAGATTGTGACAGGGTTCGCAGGGGCATGGCGGCGAATAATCGCTCACAAACCCAAACACGACCGTTTTACCTGGAACCAAGTAATCAGATAGCGTGATAACTTCCCCATTGGTGATGGAAACAAGGCCTTCCGTTTTCTCGGCCGCCGAAAGCGATGCGACGAGACAGAGGAGAAAGGCCGGTAAACTGGGGTAGGTCGAGACCGGCATTAAAGGGCTTAGAAGCCCTGCGGCCGGTTTCGTTCAAAGAAACTGAGGAATATACCCTAATCGCAGTTCGATTGCTCTACCAGCATCTGCGCTCTCACCACTGCCACACCCATTGAATTTAGTGGAGTCGAGACTCCAAGCCGCTGGCCAAAGCGCACAATGGCCCCGTTACGCGCCTCCAATTCCGTCTCACGACCGGCGAGCCGGTCGGCCAGCAGTGAATTCACTGCATCACGAGGCGCCGCCAAAGTCGCATCGAGCACCCACAGCGCCAACCCGTGATCGAGGGTCGCCCCCGCGGCTCGAGCCACCGCGATCGATTCTTGCGCAATTTGCAGGGCCGCCTGACCCATCGCTTCATCGTGCATGATCACATTGGGCTGCAGTGTCATGGCGTTGAGCACCGCGACGCTATTGCGGGTGAGTTTGGCCCACGCGGCAGACAAAAAATCATCCGTCAGAGAAACGTGTTCATTCGCGCCAGCAAAGAGCCCTCGCAACGCCTGTCCATTGGCATCATCCGCCGCGACGATTTTCAGGGCGCCACGTTGCACGACGTGATCGGGTGCGGGGTGCTCCGCCGGACAATCGATCACCACCGGCACCAGGGACTCATCCGCTACCCACGGGCGAAACCGTTCGCGATGCTCCACCCCGTTTTGGAAAATGGCGACACAGGTCTCGGGTCCACAGATCGATTGCAACCACCCACCCGTCGCCTCCGCCGCGTAGGTTTTGGTCGCAACCAATACCCAATCAAATTTTTCCGTGAGTTGCGCCGGCTCCGCGACCACCGGACCCGTGATCACTTCTGTCCCATCCGGTAGACTCACTTTGAGCGCGGACACGGCGCGACGACCGGCCAGCATGACTTCGTGATTACCCGCCCGCACCAAATTGCCCGCGAGGGTTCCGCCAATAGCTCCGGGTCCGATGATTGCTACACGCGCCATATCAATAGAATTAAAATGATTCGGCAGTCCCTAGCCAGCATCCAATGACCACGCCAACAACTCACGTAATCGTTCTTTGGCATTTTCACGCATCAACAAACCGTGGCCGACCACAATTAGTTCAAAGTCAGCCGCCACGATTCGCTCCAGAGATGCTTTCACCGCCGTCTTATCCTTCGCGCACATTTTCACCAATCGGCTGGTGCCGGGAAATGTCTTAAATCCTGAAACCCAACGCAGAAAAAATGGAATCTTTTCTCCCGGTTCCCACGGCAAGTTGAACACCAGATCGGTCAGCACTAAGGTGCGGGAGGGCCGATGGAGCAGCGCATGCTCTGCTAAACGCGGCATACCTTCCACGGGAATAATCTCGATCTCATCCGCCCATTCAGCTGGAAGGTTTCGGAGAGAATCGGCCGGGGCCAATTGCTCGCGAGTCAGTGGAAATTCATCGGGCAAAAGATACTGCGCCTCCGGAAACGCCGCGCGAAGTCTCAGGGCGAAGGTGTCGTGCAGGCGGCTTCCTTCCATCAACCACGTGACCGCCCCCATATCTCGAATCGCAGCCAGATTGTGTTCACGTAAAGGCCCGGCGGAATGCACCAATACTTGGCCGGTCGAGAGCCGAATCACCGTCGTATTCTTACCCAACGGCGCACTTAATACTCGAAACGGGAGATCAATGACGCCAATATCTTGTCCGATCATTTTCATATCAGTTGTTCTCTGGAGTTAACCGTAATTCGTAAAATATATCTGCCCGCGCATATCCATGCCGTGACTCGGCTTGGCCAGTAGGAGTAAATCCATATTTTAGATACAACCCATTGGCGGGAACCAACGCCGCATTGGTTTCGATGTAGGCGCGACGAAACCCCAATCGCCGAGCCTCGTCCAGCAGCGCTGCCATCACCCGACCGCCGAGTCCATTGCCCTGTCGGGTCGGATCAATCGCCATCTTCACGACCTCAGCCGTCTCATCGTCGAGCTTCTGCAATCCACCCGTGCCCACGACTTTCCCCTCGACTAGTAAAAAAGCACCGCACCACCGTCATCGACCAACCGCTGCGGAGACGCCATGATAGCTTCATCTGCCGGTTCGATCGCAAACAACCGTTCGATCCACGCGCGCGAAATGAGGGGTGAGTGATTCGTCGAGAGCTTTGATCTCTACTCGCATGGTTGGGTTCACAATTATTCAAACGGCGACGCACGTCCATCGTGTTAGACGGATTTTTTGAGCGCTCCACCATTGCCCCCCGGCAGGGGCGACTTCTAGCTGCGATCTCTTGTCCGCTCCCACTGCCATTCGTCGACTCCAAGCGCATTACTTCGCAATCTACGCGGTGTTCGGCGCGGTGACGCCTTACATGCCGCTCTACCTGCGCGACATCAAGGGACTCTCCCCCTCCGAGATGGGCACCATCTTCGCCGCTGGCCAATCCGCCGTGCTATTCATGCCCGTGTTGATGACCTACCTGGCCGATCGCTACCGTTTAGTGCGGCCGCTGTTTATCGTCCTCTTCACCTTTAATGTAATCGCGATGACTTCGTTGGTCGGCGCGGTGGGGTTCTGGGCCAGCCTGCTGTGGATCTCACTCAACCGCCTCGCCACGCAACCTCAGGTTGCTTTGGGCGACGGATTGTATTTCACGCTGCAAGCCGATCCGAAACAGCCGAGGGCGTCGTTCTCAATGGTCCGGGTCTGGGGCACCATCGGGTTCATCGCGCCCAGCGTAATCTTCTATGTCGGGTATGAGGTGGGGGGTGGCATCACCTGGATACCCTGGGTCACCGCGCTCGCCGGGTGCCTTGGCATCGCCAACGCTTTCCGGTTGCCGATGTGGTCCGCGGCCCTGCCAACCGCCACCCGACCCAAGGTTCCCACCCTCGAAGCTGCTCAGGTTCTCGCCCGGCCGCCGCTCGCTCTCTTCTGTCTTGGCGTTGGATTCGTCATCTTTTCCAACATGGCGTTCTACAGCTTCTATCCGCTTTACCTCACCACCGAGGTCGGGATCGCGGAAAAGTGGGTCGGGCCAATTTCCAGTTTAGGCGTCGGAATCGAGGTGTTTTATATTCTGAGTCTCGACCGGCTGAAACGGCGCTTTGGATTCGAAGGAATCATCGCGATGGGAGCATTCGCCAGCTTGTTTCGATTCGCCTGTCTGGCCTACCTGCCCACGCCATTTTTTGCGGTATTCTTCCAAGTGTTTCACGGTCTCACCGTCCTCGGGTTTTTGATCGTGCCCGTTATGTATCTGAACGCTCATGCCGAGGAGGGTTACCGTAACTCCATTCAAGGACTCTACGTCATGCTGGTGTCGGGAGTGTTCGCCATCGCCGGGAATATCGTGGCCGGTCACGTAGCAGAGATCGGCCTGATCGAGCTCTACAAGGTGTCCCTAGGCGTGTGTCTGCTCGGTATCATATTGACCGGCGTAGGCCTCTGGCTCGGACGTCGCCACGAAAAGGCAAAGTAACCACAATGGTTACTTTGCGGTGTTCTGCCCTCCGTGGTCAGGGAATGTATTTGATATTGATATTATTGTTTTTCGATAATTATATTAGACGACGAGTACATACCTATGATTATTGTTTTTCAATAATCATGAAATCCAAAACTCACTCTCATCATTTCACCGGCCCAGCCCGACTATTCGAGTGGTTGTTGTCCATTCTACTCGTCGTCGGCACGATCACATGTGCGGTCTATTTCGCTGGATCAGCCTATCTGCTCTTTGCTGATGAAATTCCAGAATTCATGGATCGCGAAATCCTGCTGGAGGTGGGCGCTTCCACCTACTCCGTTACCGAAGCATCAGCTTCGGTGCTGCCACTGACACCTAAGGTCGTTGAAGTGGGATTTCCGATTCCAAGGGATGAACCGGGTCTACTTTTGACCCACACTGGGACCGCGTTCGTCGGGTTTTTACTCGGTCTCGCCGCAATATTTCAGCTGCTAAAATTTGTGCGCAGTCTACGACAAGATCATCCGTTTATTCCTGAAAATGCCCATCGGTTACGGTGCGTCGCTTGGCTCATGCTTTTTGGTAGCATTTGGAAAGGTGCAGCCATCTTGCTCGTTACAACAGCTGTATCCGACGTCATTCCTGACCTCAATCTTAACACAACTATGGGCCATGACTTTCCTATCATCATCATTTTCACTTTCTTCATTATCGCAGAAGTTTTTGCGCTGGGCGTGAAGATGAAGGAAGAGTCCGATCTCACCGTCTGATCTACGCGCTGTGTCTATCCAAATTCATCTCGACCTGTTGTTAGTCAAACGAGGCATGACGCAAAAGGACCTAGCGGAACGTATCGACATCACGCCGGCCAACCTCAACATCTTCGCCACCGGCAAAGCCCGAGCGGTGCGTTTCAGCACGCTCGAAGCGCTTTGCCGCGAGCTGAATTGTCAGCCTGGTGATTTGTTGAGCAACGACGACTAATCACGCTCAGTCCAACCCCAGCCGGGCCAACAAATCGGCCGGGGGTTTGGGCTGCGTCGCCAACACGACGTTGCCCGTGTAACCCACGTCTTTCATCCCTTCCGGCGTGGTGTAAAACCCACCTGCGGTCAGATTGCGGAAGGTGCGGAAAAACTGCTGCAACGATCGTTTGGTTTTCGCGGCTTCGCTGGGGTCCGGAGCGGCTTCCGGCTTCACGATTGCGAGTTCTTCGCAAAGCTCGGCGTGTTGCGCCGACTTCAGGTCGACGAACTTTTTGCCGAAGCGTGCTTCAGAAGTCACATCGAGCTGGATCAATCCGGTAAGGATCACTTTACGATCACCGGCCTGCTGGGGGTAAGGCGAACTGACCCACTCATCGATAAAGTCGTGGATCTTCAGGTCGGAGGCACTCGGTGAATGTTCGTCCGCCGGGATAATCAATCCACACAGCAATGCGGCTGTGCGGCGTTGATGGTCATCAAAGGTCAGCGGCCAAAGTTCGCCTGGAGCGTAGTCCTTGATCACGTCGGGGTCGGCCCCGTAGCCCGGGCCATCATAGGCTGCGGCAATGGTGACGCCAGGCTCGGCGGCGGGAGAGGAATTCAGCGCAAACGCACCGGGTTTGATCAAGGAGCTGGCAGCAGCAGTGCCGATCCATTTGAGGGCGGTGCGGCGATCGAGACGGTCGGAGAATGGAGATTTCATGGGGATGATCTCAGATGTTACCTTTGGCGAGTTCGCCCACGAGGTGATCGGAGGAGCGCCAGGCCAGGGCCATGAGGGTGAGAGTGGGGTTTTTGTCGGCGTTGGAAACGAAGGGCGCGCCGTCGGTCAGGTAGAGATTCGGCACATCCCAAGTGGCGCCAAATTGGTTGGTGACCGACTTGCGTCGATCTTCGCCCATGATAGCTCCACCCACTTCGTGGATGATATCGCCTCCCGGGTGGATGGCGTCGCGACGATCCTTTTCCGGTCCGCCACTGAGCACCCGGCCGCCACAGGCCGAAATGATATCGGCGAATGTCTGTTGCATGTGGGCAACCTGATTGAGTTCGTGGTCCGACCACTTCCAATAAAAACGCAGCACCGGAATGCCCCACTGGTCCTTCACGATCGAATCGATTTCGCAGTAGGAATCTTCGTTGGGAATCATTTCACCGCGACCGGCCATGCCACAGAAGGAACCGTGATAACGGCGCACATCCTGCTTGAAGTTTTTACCCCAAGAACCACCACCATTAAATTTTTCAAGTCCACTGCCCGTGCCCATCTTCGGCATCATTTTGCCGGAGCCCATTTCGATGTGGTAGCCCCGAGCAAAGTCGAGCTTCCCTGCTATTTGCTCTTTGTAGAGCCACCACGGCGCGTAGACATGAGCGCCGCCGGCGCCGTCCTCATTGAGAGGCGGCAGGTTTTCCAGCATCGGAATCTGTCCGCTGACGGATGCGCCCACCGTATCCATAAGATACTTACCAACGAGACCGGTGGAGTTGGCTACGCCATCCGGGAAACGTTTCGACTTGGAATTGAGCATGATACGCACAGTCGAGGCAGCACTGGCCGCGAGCACCACGGCCCGGGCTTTCACCCGGTGTTCAGTGCCATCGGTTTTGTCGATATAAACGACTCCCGTGGCGCGACCCGCGTCATCGGTTTCTACTTCGCGCACCATGGCGTTGGGCACGATATCGAGATTGCCGGTTTTGAGTGCCGGCGGAAGATGCACCGTGGTCGATTGGTAATTGGCTTTAATCGAGCAACCGCGACCACATGACGTAGCCCAGAAACAGGCCGCGCGACTGTCCATTGCTTCGCGCAAAACACGCTGCGCCTTGGGGTTGTTCGGGTGCAATTTGGCCGGAATGTTCTTCGAGTCCTGCCGCTGCGTCAGGACCGCGCGATGAGCGGCCACCACCGGCACATCGATGTCGGCCGATCGCTTCTTCAGCAGTCTTTCACCCACCCGCGGCGCGGGTGGAGGCTGCAATACGCCTGGCGCAGAATCTGGCGTGTTTTCCATGCCATGGTTTTCGCCGTAAACGCCGATCAGTAACTCAACCCTCTCGTAATACGATTCGAGGTCCTCGTAATCCAGAGGCCAATCGAACCCGAGCCCATCCCGCGACCGTGGTTTGAAATCGTAGGGGCCATTGCGAAACGAAAGTCGTCCCCAGTGGTTGGTGCGACCGCCCATCATGCGTGCTCGCCACCATTTAAACTGATTCGCTCTCCCCGGACTGGCCCTCACGTAGGGTTCACCCGGCGACGTCCAACCGCCATCAATGGTGGCATCGAAAAACCCAAAGGGTTTGTCCGGTGTGCTCGAGCCGCGCAGCGGCGCTTTTGCACCCGTCTGGAACATAGCTGTTTCAGTCTGCGGATCATAACTGCGACCGGCTTCGAGCATGAGAACCTTCACGCCCTCCATGGTGAGGGTGTAAGCGGTTTGGCCACCGCCGGCGCCAGAGCCGACGATGATTACGTCATACTCGGGCTGTGTTTTGCTGCTGGTGATGAGCGGCATAGGGTAAGCTCCGCGAGGAGATTAGAGTTTTAGGCTACGGAGGTAAGCGATGCTGAGTGGAATATCACGAGGAGAATTCACGCCTTCATCTTCGATGAAGAACAATCCAATGCCTTGAGCGCGGGCGGTGCCGATCACGGCGGGCCAGTCAATCTGACCCGTGCCGACTACGACTCGATTTTCCGGTGAAAGATTAGGCCGCACAAACCCAACTTCGACGCCCTTGGCGATTTCCTTGATATGCAGACTGACCCAGCGACCCTTGTATTCGTTGAGCAGAGCTACGGGATCTTCCCCGCCGTAGACCACCCAGCAAACATCCATCTGAAAATACACGTCATGACCCGCAGTAGCCCGGGCCATCTTGTCGAACAACGTGACCTCTTCCTTGCCGGCACCGAATTCATAACCGTGTGGGTGGTAAGCAAACTTGATGCCATGCTTGGCGAATTTCGGCCCCCAGATTTTGAGATTTTCGATCGCCTTCTTGTTATCGTCCTCGGTGAACGCACCCTCGTGAGGGATCCAAGGGATCACCGCATATTTGACGCCGAGTGCGACGACGTCCAAGAGCACCGCCTCAAAATTCTTCACTAAGTCACCATACTGGACATGAGCGCTGACGACTTGCTTGCCACGGTTGCTCAGCTCCATGCGATACTGCTCGGGCACCATGCCGTTAGTGCCCGCAGTTTCGACATAGTTGACGCCATAAGACCCCACCACATCGAGCGTGCTGATCACGTCCTTCTCGAATTGCGACTTCAGACTCCAGAGCTGCAACCCCAATTGGGCGGCCAGGGAGGGCATTTCGTCTTTTTCGTGATGGTTGGCAAAGGCGGTAGAGACCGCGACGAGCGCGATAAGCGTGATTCGGGATAACATTTTCATGGGTAGGTAAGAAAGGCACCCATCGCACACCGCGTCGCGACCGACCGCAAGCCGAGAGCCAATCAATGTTGAATTTGAAAGGTGGGGACGGACCGCTGGGCCGTCCGTGGGTTGAGGGGAAGTAGAATGACCGAAACTCGAGCACACGCATAGAGGCAGGATCAGACGGCCCAGCGGTCCATCCCTCCCTCGATCGGCGAATCTATCCTTTTCCTAATTGTCGGCTAGGGCCTGCACCTCGGCCAGCACCCGCATCACATTGGCGCCCCACATTTTCCCGAGATCTTCGGCCGAGTAGCCGCGGCGTAACATCTCCACGGTCAGATTCATCATCTGACTGACATCCATCAGATCCGCCACCCCACCACCGCCATCGAAATCACCACTCAACCCAATGTGGTCGATGCCCATCACTTTTACCATGTGGTCGATGTGGTCGACTACGGTCGGAATGTCGGACAACTCCGGCGGAAACGCCCGCTTGAGTTCCACCCGCTCCAACAGCCCTTGCTCGGTCATTTCCGATGAAATGATTTCATTGCCCCGGTATTTGGCGCCCCACGTTTTCGTCGCGGCGGCCGCCTCGGGGTTGGAGGTGGTTTCCATAATATAGGAACTGAACATATTCATCTGCACGACACCGCCGCCGTCCGCGATGGCTTTGAGCAATGCGTCATTGAGATTCCGCGGATGCGGATAAGCCGCGTAACTGCCACTGTGGGAGGCAAGAACGGGAGCCTTCGTGTGTTCCAAAATGTCCCAAGTGGTTTTGTCGGAGGCATGCGAAACATCGATCATAATGCCGAGACGATTGCATGCTTCCACTGCCGCCCGGCCCAATGAAGATAAACCAAAGTGCATCGGCCCCCGACCGTCGGTGGACGAATCGCCGAGGTCGTTGTGGCGCGTGTGCACGATACCAAAATAGCGCACGCCCAGTTCGTGATACTCCTCCAACAACCCTATATCGCGACCGATCACATAGCCGTTTTCGATGCCCATGAATACGACGTGCTTGCCCGCCGCTTTGAGGGCCAGGGCCTCAGCGGGAGTCGTTGCCAAGCCACAGAGATCAGCATGAGCCCCCACGGTCTCGCGGATCAAGTTGGCGATCAGAAATCCCTCGTCCACCGCATAGGCGCGCAGTTCCTGATCTAATAAACGTTGGGGCACAAAAATGACAAAGAAGCCTCCATCCAATCCACCCTTCTTCATGCGGGGGAAGTCCACCTGACTCGCATGATCCACCCACGTGTGCTCCCGGCTAATATCAAAACCCGGCGTCCGCAACATGAGCGGAACATCGAGATGAGTATCAAGAGTCAGATAACGATCATGGATCTCTCGAGCTTGAGACTGGAACTTGAATTCACTCCAGCCCGCCCGAATCGACACGAGCTCCGGATCAGGCGAAGCAAATAAGGTTACGGCTAAACCCAACCCGATCGTGACCATGTAAGAACGAAAGCGAAGCGAGAACATATTCATAGGACGAAACAATCCAGAACACTGGGCAACCCACGTCGTCGCGCAAGCCGAGAGGATTCGGCGACCGACCCTTGCCTCTCATCTCACCCGGTGACATGCAAAGGCATGCGAAGTTTCCTCCCCCACCTCGTGATCTTGCTTTCGGTCGCGACGCTTTCCTACGCCCAAACCGCCTACGACAGCGGCACCCTCGGAGCCAAAAAGCGGTTTACCGACCGGGAACTGGCGGCAATCACCGAGCCTTACGTAGGGGTTAAGACCGCCGATGGCATTCAGCCCGGTCTGTTCAAAATTGAGCCCACCGGCGTCAGCACCACCGCCATTTCCGCTGCCGCCGAAACGTTTCTAAAATCACTCACCGGGGCTCAACTGCTGCAGACCCAATTTGCGGTAGATGACACGGAGTGGCGCCGCTGGTTCAATGTGGATAACGGCATCTACACGCGGCAAGGCACCAGTCTGAGGGAAATGAATAATACCCAGAAAGCCGCGGCTCGCAATCTGATGTCCGCCACGTTGAGTGCCCGGGGTTTAGACCTGACGGACGCCATCCGCAAAACCGACCAGACTCTCAAAGAGCTCAATGACGGCGCGATGCATTTGGACGAAGAACTCTACTTTTTCACGGTCATGGGAGTGCCTTCCGCCACCGATCCCTGGGGCTGGCAGATCGACGGACATCATCTCGTTATCAACGCCTTCATTCTCGGAGATCAAATCGTGATGACGCCAACGTTCCTCGGCGCTGAACCCGCCCACGCCCTAACCGGAAAATACGCGGGTAACAAGGTCCTGCAGGCTGAGCAAAACGATGGCCTCGCGTTCATGCAGTCTCTCTCATCCGAGCAACAAAAGGCTGCGACGCTGAATACCCAAAAACGCCGTAACTCCATCCAAGCCGAAGCCCTCAAAGATAACGCCATCGTCGACTACGCCGGAATCTCCGTCGCCACGTTTACGGATGGGCAAAAATCCCGATTCCTCGCTCTCGCCGAAAACTACATCGGCAACCTCCGCGAGGGCCATGCTGCGATCTGGATGCAACAAATCGAAGCCCATCTGGACGACACGTGGTTCGCTTGGATCGGCTCCACCGACGACGACGCCGTGTTCTACTACCGCATCCATTCCCCCGTCATCTTGATCGAGTTCGATCACCAAGGTCCCGTTGGCACGCGCTCGCTGCACCCAGGGCGTAACCCCATCCGCGACCACATCCACACCATCATCCGCACCCCCAACGGCAACGATTACGGCAAGGATCTCCTCCGCCAACACCTCGAAGAGCATCACCGCTAACCGTTTACCCTTACCCATGATTTCCAAAATCAATCTCGCTGAAAAATTCGCCAAGCTCGATGCGCACTGGTCGCCCCGCGTAGTCGGTGCACTGGACGACGCCTACCTGGCCAAGATTGCCAAACTCAAGGGCTCCTTCACCTGGCATCAGCACGACCACGAAGATGAGCTGTTTCTGGTGATCAGCGGCCAACTCATCATTGAACTCGAGGACCAGAAGCTGACCCTCGGGCCGGGAGAAATGGTCGTGATCCCCGCCGGAGTGATGCACAACCCTACCGCCGAAGAAGAATGCCACGTCCTCGTCTTCGAAAAGAAAAGCACCGCCCACACCGGCAGCAAGACACTCGCTGCGACCAAGTCTCTCGACGACCAACTGCGCCCGATCTAGTAGCTAACGAACCCATGAACTGCATCGTCTACATCGCCACCAGTCTTGACGGTTTTATCGCCACGGAGGATGGCGGATTGGATTGGCTCAATTCGATCCCCAATCCCTCCGGTGACGACTACGGTTGGGCAGATTTCAATAACCAGATCGACGCCATTCTAATGGGCCGAAAGACCCTCGACGTGGTTTTGGCCTTCGACGGTTGGCCTTACGAGAAACAGGTGCATGTGCTCAGCACCACCCTCGAGGCAATACCTGAGCGATTGGCCGACAAAGTTACCCTCCATCGTGGCCCCATTGCGGAAGTGCTAGCGGATCTGGAAAAGAGCGGCATAAAACAGCTCTACATCGACGGCGGATCGCTTATCTCCAGCTTCCTCCGCGAAGATTTGATCGACGAGATGATTATCACCCGGGTGCCGGTGCTCCTCGGATCTGGCATTCCTCTATTCAAAGACACGGGAGCCGAGAAGGCATTCACCCACCTGAAGACCGAGGTGCTGAACGACGCTCTGATCAAGAGTCACTACCACCGCAATCGCGACTAAGACCAGATCTGCTCAACAGGTAGCAACGGGGTGACTTGCGAATTACGGGCAGAACATCAAGAATCCCGGGATGTCCCGGTTTACCTCTGCTGCTTTTGCAGTCCTCGCCCTGTTTTCAACCTCGTTATTCGCCGCGAATGATTCTCCGAAGCCTCAAGCCATTGGTTCGGCCTTGCCCCAATTCGAACTGCCCGGAATCGAGGGGACCACATTCGAGGCGAAAACCTACACCCCAGAGAGTTTTGCCGATGCCAAACTGCTGTGTCTCGTCTTCACCTGCAACCACTGCCCCACCGCGCAGCGCTACGAACAACGACTGATCGATCTTACCAACGACTACGCCGATAAAGGCGTGGCCGTGATCGCGATTAATCCCAACAACGCCGCGGCCGTGCGTCTCGACGAGATGTCTTACACTGACGTGGGTGACACCTTCGACGAAATGATCATCCGCGCGAAGCACAAGGGTTTCAATTTTCCCTACCTCGACGACGGACCCACTCAGGAAATCTCCCGCGTGTTCGGACCTATCGCCACTCCGCACGTCTTCATCTACGGCGAAGATCGCAAGTTGGTCTTCCAAGGCCGCATCGATGATGCCGAGCTTCCGCAATACATCAAAACCCATGATACCCGCGATGCCCTCGATACGCTGCTCGCTGGCGGCACGATTGCCGAACCCACCACTCGCGTATTTGGGTGCTCCGTCAAGTGGGCTGAAAAGGCCGAGGGCTACAACAAGACCTGGGCCGAGAGTCTCAAAAAAGAACCCGTTACGCTTGAGCACGCTGTCGCCGCCGACCTCATCGCTCTGCGCGAAAACAAGGACTCCGGCAAACTTCGGCTCATCAACATCTGGGCAACGTGGTGTGGCCCTTGTATCGCAGAATTCCCCGACCTCGTTAACACCAATGTCACATTTCGTAACCGCGATTTTGAAATGGTCACGATCGCCGCTGAGTATCCAAAAATGGAAGGCAAGGCGCTCAAGTTCCTCCAAGGCCAACACGCCTCGATGAAGAACACCATTTTCGGTGACACCGATAAATACGCCAACATCGAAGCCATCGACCCCGAGTGGAACGGCGCCCTGCCTCACACCCTACTCGTCGACGAAAAGGGCGAGGTCATCTACCGCCACACCGGCATGTTGGATTTCTTAGAACTCCGCCGCGTGATCATTCCAGCTCTCGATACCATCACCCCTTGGGGAGGTCTCGACGGCAACTGACGGGCGGGGCGGGCCACCCTGCTTCTGGTTTTACAGAGGATAAAAGAGGAAACAACGCTACTCCGATGGGGCGGGTTCCCGATGTCGGGAGTAAAGCCCGACCCACATTTAGACGCGGCTTGCTGGGTGGGTCGGGCTTTATGGCTCTGACATGTTGCATCTCGATTTGAGCCCTCATCGACACTATTACGTTATCCCGTGCGGCCTTTCTTAAAAATACCGGCCGTGTTCATGAGTCGTCCGCAAGGGAATCGAGGCCTAAGTCGGCAGAGTCGGCGTTGATGAATTGGGTTTCGATATCGAGGCGGTATTTTTCGCCCAGACGGCGTCGAAATTAGACGAGCCAAGAGGTCGATCCGTGGGCGCAGTCGACGATCACGCCACCAAATACTGGAAGTTGGTGACGGCATTCGCCCGCGTGACAAATGGCATCTTACAGGTTTCATCCTCCCTCTCTAAACAGAGTCAAAAAAACGCACCTCCCGAAAGAGGTGCGCTAAAGACTGAGGTTGTTTGGGGACAAATTACTTCAAGTTCTTATCGAAGAAACCGAGCATGCGCTCGAACAATGCAACGCGATTCTGTAACACCATAATCGAACCATCGATATAGTGGACTCCGTAAGGCACGCCTTTTGACAACAGATCATCGATCAACTCGCGGGCCTGTTGGGCTTCGAACGTTTGGCCATCTTTTGCGCTGACCACCAAAACAGGTCCTTTGATCTGATTCACGCGACGACCGGAAGAAATCATGTCGTATTTAGCTGCTTCCGAACCCGGATCACCCAACAACGTGAACAGCTGACCATAGGTCTGGTTGCGCTCACGCTCCAGGCCGATCTCGCTGGCTAGTTTCTGCCAATCGTAGATGCCTTCGACCGTGACAGCACAGGCGTAGAGATCGGGCTCCTCGACCATACCCGTCACCGCGAGATAACCGCCAAATCCGCCGCCAGAAATTCCTACTCGCTCCGGATCCACCATGCCCGTCTTGAGCACGGCGCGCACCGCGCGGGTCACATCGCTGTGCATCATGGCGACGTCACCGCGTTCGGCCTCCGTAAACATCCAATCGTAACCCGTCGAACCACGGTAGTTTGGCTGGATCACCGCATAACCGCGATAGGCGAGCATTTGAGCCTCTGAATCAAAGCCCCAAGAAGAACGCGCCCACGGGCCACCGTGAGGCAGCACAATCAACGGTGCCGGATTAGCCTTGGTCGTGCCCTCCGGGAGAGTCACATAGGCGTCCAACTTCTTCCCGTCCGCGGTTGTATATTTAAGGATGCTCGTTGGGCTAAGGAGTTTGCCCGGCAACCACGGCCGTTCACCTTGCACCACGTCGATCTTCTTGGCTTTCAGATCGACCGCGAAGTAACCGACCGGATCGCGATCGGAAGTGACACCCACGAGCATCACATTGCCGTCATCGCTCACATCGACCAAACGCACAACCTTACCGGGGAAGTAGCCGTTCAAAGCTTTCTGCACTTCGCGGTAGCCTTCATCGAACCACGTCGAAGTCGGACCATTACGATCATAGAAAGCCCCCACGATCACGCGGCTGGCGGGATCGCGGAAAACACTACCATTAAAATCATATTCTGCATCCTGGAGGAGGATCTCTCCTAAGGTTCCCGTCACCGCATCCACGTAGCGCAGCGTCTTCGTTTCGCCGGGGTTACCGTCGATCAGCATGACCAACTGCCCTGGCTCACTGCCAACATCTACGACATCAGCGCGGGTAAAATCGAGCGGAGAGACAAACCACTCTTTGCCATCCCAAACCTGCATGAAGACCTCGTCGTCGATCACGGTGTAAGCGTAGCCCAATCGACCCGTCCCATCGGGGAGGTATCCCAACTGGTTGCCCTCGGGCAATGGCACCACGCTCAAAATAGTCTCGGAGTGACGCTGGGCCACCGCCACCAGGCCCTCATCTTCCGCCTCAGCCCGGACGTCGATAAACCCACCGCGATTAGTGGCGGCATCGAGCTCAACCACCGCCGGGCTGCCATCTTCCGCCCCCACTGAAACCCAGACGAGCGGCTGGAGGGGATTATCCGGTGGAACCGCCACGATGCGGGCCGCGCCATATTGATAGATCGGATACGCGTTGGCTGGATCCGTGATATCGGCCACCATCAGGCCAATATCGCGACCATCGTAGCTGATAAGATTGTAAGCGATGCGGGTGTCGTCCAGCCACCGGAACGTATCAACCATTGCAGCGTCGCCGCCTCCAAGGGTGATATCGGAGGCAGAGACGCGATCACGCACAATGAGTTGGTAGGCCTCGCCGCCGCCTGAGAACAGCGCTGCCACATGGCTACCACTGGGGTTTAGGTCCGGATTCCGGACCAGCGGTGACCGCATGAAGTCGGCCGCGGTCAACCCCGCGGCAACGGCCGTAGGGGCCGCAGGCGCGGCCTCGGCGTTACTGGCGGCAGGAAAGGAAATGGTCGCCGGCTCCTCGTCCTGCGCGACCAAGGTCGCAGCAAACATTCCGAAACTGACACAAGAAAGGGACCACAAGTAATGCGGCATACGGGGGGATTTCATCTTAAAAACGAGGGTTGGGCGGGTCCAACAAGCGAGAATCGCCGCGGAACGCTAGGACATAAAAGGACGACCGAAACAAACCCTGGGTTCCACCGCACGCAGAAATTTCACTGATCTCACAGGGATTCACCCCGCCGAGACTACATATTATCGGCCAAAAAGGCCTCAATTTTCTCAAAAACCTGTAATCGATTTTCCAAATCGAATTCGCCCCACCCCTCTCGGTCCGTGAAAATTGAGTCATGTTTCACCCCGGCCTTGTTCAATTCGCCGAGCAGTCGGCGGGATTCCAGACGAGTGAGTTCGGGACTATCGCGGCCCTGCGTGACCAGCATAGGCGCACGCATTTGATCGATAAAGTTAGTCGGAGTCATCCGACGAAACTTGGCTTCGTTATCATTCTCCGAACCCATTTTGAAATCGAGCCGACTGTAGGCGGCATTGGAATGGATGTCATATTGCAGGGCGCGCATCACCTGCCCCCAGTCATAAAAACCGTTCATACCCACCACGCAGGAATAGAGGTCCGCCTCGTGCACGCCACCGGAGAGAGCCAGATACGCCCCCATGCCATCGCCCATGATCGCAACTCTGGCGGGATCGAAGAGTTTGGTTTTTAAGGCGGCGCGGGTCGCACGAGACACATCGTCATGCATCTTGGACCAATCCCACTGGTCCGCTTCCGGGAACATCCAATTCGTCCCGGGAGTGCCACGATAGTTCGGCTGGAGCACCCCATAACCGCGACTCGCGAGGAATTGGGCGACTTCATTGTAACCGAGCACATCCTTGGACCGATTACCCCACAGCGAGAGTCCGCTATGAGATAACACCACCAAAGGCACGGGGTTATCGGCCGAGGTCCCAGCTGGTAGAGTGAGAAAGGCATCCAGTTTGTGCCCTTCTGCTGTTTTGAATTTAAACATGCTCACCCGACTGAGGCGTTTGGAGTCGAGCCATGGGCGTGACGTCTTCAGCGGGCCCACCGATCTTTTCTCGAGATTCGCAATATGATAACTGACCGGGCTGCGGTCGTCATGCACCGCCAGCACAAATACATTCGTCGCATCATCCACACTCACGATGTCCACCACCTGCCGAGGAAACTGCTGTTTGAACATCGTATGTAGCTGTTTGTAGCCATCGTCATACCACACAAACGCCGGCAACGTGCGGTTGTAGCGCAGGCCCACCATTTTGCGCGTCCCAGGGTCCCGGATGATCCAACCGTCAAAGTCGTAGGATGTATCCTTCAAAATTTCCGCACCCAATTCCCCGGTCGCCGCGTGCATCAGGTGGACCGGACTCACCGCACCATCATAGCGATGCACGCTGACCACGACTTGCCCCGGCTCCACGCCTGGGCCGTGCACCGTCATCGCCTCCAGATCGACCGGTGATTGCGTCCACTTTTTACCATCCCAGGCATGCAGGTATTCCCGACCGGCATCCGTCACGATTCCGAAAGCCAATTGGCCGTTCCCATCTGAAACATAGCGTTGGGAAACTCCCATATCGAGCAACGTGATCTGTTCCTTAATTGCTCGACGATTTTGCCGCTCCATCCGCTCGCCGTCTTCCACACTCGCAGCCGTCGCATCGATCATGATGGCGGTCTCCAAACTCGTATCCAACACCACCATTTCGCCGCGATCATCCGTCACCCCTGAAGCCCGAACCATCGCGAGCAATCGAAGACGATCCTCCCGCGGAGACCCCATCGGCTCAAACGATGCCTGCTGCACAATCGGATAAGGCCGCGCGCGTCCTTTCCGATTGACCGCCATCAAACCTCGACCGCCCCGGGCGAAATGCTTTGCGGTCAAAATCAAACGGTCGTCGTCCAGCCAACTAAACTGTTCCACATCCATGTTACCCAGCCCCTCGACTAACCATGAATCCCCAGATTCCAATTCATGCACCACCAATTTGAGGCTCTCGGTGCCACCGGACGATAGCGCCGCCACGTGGGTGCCTCCCGGATTGACCTCGGGACTGACGAACATCGCCGGACGGAAAAAATCCGCCGCGGGAATCTCTTGGCCGGCCTCGATCGGAGCCAATCGATCTAGGTCCATTTCACCAGAGACCCAACCGGCGCTCAACAATGCAAACAGAAGGTTCCAGGGCATAACCCGGCGGGAAGAATCGAAACGAGTAGGAGTAAGTCTTTTCATGAAGCAGAGGGCTGTTTTCTCAAAAAAAACTGGGTCACCTCTTGCGCTGCTGCCATTCTCAATTACCTCCGTTCGCGGATATCTTGCTTACCGATCACCCTGCTTAACGATTTCAAAAAGGAGGACGGTTACAAACTTCCCCTCCGTGCACTCTGCGTCTATTACTTGAGGACATGCGAACGCTACCCCGCCTGCTTACCGTCCTCGCCGTCGCCAGTGCCGCCCTCGCTTCTTCGATTAACGCGAAGCCGGACCAGGTCCCGCCGTCACCGCCACTTTACGAGCTGGCGATTCCGGCCGTCGATGACGGTTTACCGGGCCGAGGCTCTCTCCGGCGCCACACCTGGTTTCAAAAACTCTGGCTCGATAAACGCAAAACCTGGGCCAAACAGGTCGACGCCGATCAGGGCGCGCTCGTTTTCTTCGGCGATTCTATCTCTCAAGGCTGGGGCGACGATTTCGACGGCGCCTTCCCCGACGTAAAAACCGCCAACCGAGGTATCTCGGGCGATACCACCCGCGGCCTGCTCCTTCGTCTCGACCACGATGTGCTCGCGCTAAATCCCAGCGGCATCGTGCTACTCATCGGCACCAATGACATCGAAGAAGTCACCCGCGCCGACGCCATCGTAAGCAATGTGCAACTCCTCGTTGATCGGATCAGCACGCACAATGCCGACCTCCCCATCATTCTATGCGCGACCTTTCCCAGCGATCCGGCCAAGAAACGCGGCCCTGAACTCATCGGCGACTTGAACGACCGCTACCGCGCTGCGTTCAAAGGCCACCCGCAAGTCCGTATCCTAGACACCTGGAGTCTCTTCGCCAACGTAGACGGTAACGCGAAGGCCGCCGAGATGCCTGACCTGCTCCACCCTAACAAAAAGGGTTACGTAAAATGGCGAGCTGCGTTGTGGCCGCTGTTGGCTACCTACGGCTTCGTGGATCGAACCGTCGATAAAGGCTGGTCACCAGAGCCCGGATACACGTCCCTCTTCAATGGTCGCGATCTGACTGGCTGGGGTTATCGACCCACTTCGGCCAAAGATCGTGCAAGCGCTTTACGCTGGCAGTCCAAGGATCCCAACGCTCCCGAATGGCCGTTCGTCGAGGTCGTCCAAAACTTCGACGGTCTGACCGTCTCACCCGACGGGCGGTTCGCCGCCATCAACGGCCGCCTCGTGGTCACCATTCCGCCGGAAGGCCGCAAAATTCAACAACTCTGGACCCACCAGGAATTCGGCGCTGACTTCGAACTGCGGCTCGAGTTTCGGGCCACGCCCAATGCCGACAGCGGAGTTTACCTCCGCGGACCGCAGCTCCAATGCCGCGACTACATCCTCGCTGGCCCCTGGAAGGACCTGCCTAATTACCACCCTCAAGAATGGAACGAGCTGGTAGTCATCGTGAAGGGCGATTCATTCACGGCGACCTGCAATGGTGACCCCCTGCCCGTCGCGTTTGAGTTGCCTGCTATCGGACCTCTCGGAGTCGAAGGCGATCAAGGCCAGATGGAGTATCGGCGGATCCAATATCGCGCTCAATCCGAGTGATTGAATAATCATGAAAAAAATAGTTCGCAGGCTCGCACGCCTCCCCCGAATGCTCTCAATATGCCCTCTCACTCGTGCGACTCGTCACCCGAGTGAACTCGACCTAAACCCGCTTTTCTTTCCCTGCCCTCCCGCGAACCCCGGTGGTTCGAACATTCTGCTTATGCCCTTCAAGCTGCCCAGCACCTATTCTGGTGGGTTGATCAAAATCGTCTTTGCATCGATTTCGCTCAGCCTAACCGCTTTCGCCTCGCCCTTAAACGACATTCAGGAATCCGCCGCCGAATGGTCCCGGATTCGTTCCGAAACGTCCCGCCTCGAGACCGATTGGTCTACCGAACGCGAGGTGCTCGACGCTTCAATTTCAGGTCTCAACATTCAAGCTGATCAACTCGAACTCGAGAATCGGGCCCTCGTCGCCGAGTCGACCAAACACAGCGACGAAATCGCCCGGCTCACCGCCCGCAATCAGGGCAACGAAGCCAGGATCGACGAAACTGTTGATCGTCTCACCCTACTCTCCGCTGAGCTGATCGCCTTGCGCCCCGCGCTCCCCCCCCGACTCTCCGCTGCCCTCGATCTTCCTTATCGTAGTATCGCAGGCTCCGACCTGAAGCCGGCCGATCGCATGCGCCACACCATGGCCATCTTGAATCGTTGCCAACAATTCAACCAAACCTTCGTGCTGACCGAAGAAATCATCCCGGTCGAATCCGGGGGTGAAGACCGTTTGCTCGAAGTGGTTTATTGGGGGCTGGCCCAAGCCTGCGCCTTAGACCGCTCCGCCAGCGAGGCCTTCATCGGACGGCCCATCGATGGCCAATGGACCTGGGTGCCCGCACCCCGTCTGGTTGAAGCCGCCACGAAACTCATCGATGTGCGACAGGACGATGTCCCACCCGACTTTGTAAGCCTTCCCTTTCAAATCACGGGAGGTGAAAAATGATTCGCCTCACGCTCATCGCCGCCCTCCTCGCACCCGCCGCGCTTTTCGCCCAAGAAACGCAAGCCTTCGATGCCAAGCTCGTTGAAGTCGCCCTCGAATACGCCGAGAAAATCGAAACCGCGACCGAGGATCTTAACACCGCCCGGACCCGTATCGCGGAAGATAAAATCCCCCGACTTAATCAACTCCGCGCCACGGAGGATCGCATCCTGCAGGCCCGCGCCGACATGGATCGGCAACGCATCGTCGCCGGAAACTTTGAAGCCAATCGCGCTCGTCGCGAACAGGAGGCTGATGCGCAACGTCTGAAAATCAGCTACTTTGCTACTTCCGCCGCGGAGGGATTGACCACGTGGCGCAACACCTCCGGCGCACTCGGACTCGGCGACTGGAGCACCACGATCGACAATCTACGCTCCAAACTCGATCCCGCCAATGCCGACCCCGACGTGACCGCCGCGGCCGATACCGCGGAAATGATTCTGCTTCGGGTCAAAGCCGCCCTCGGCGGCCAATCCGTGGCTGGAACCGCCGTATCCGCCGAAGGCCGCGATCTCACTCAAGGCCAGTTTATTCTGGTCGGGCCCGAATCGTTTTTCGTGAGCAACGACGGCACCGTCATCGGCACCGTGCGCACCCGCGACGACGGATCCACCCCACTCATTTACGCCATTCCAGGTTGGACCAGCGCACAGGCCAGCGCCCTCGCCGCCGGACAAGTTTCGGAGGTTCCCACCGATGTCACCGGTGGCAAAGCGTTGCAATTGCGCGAGAGCCAAGGCGACTGGATTGATCACATCAACAAAGGCGGGGTCGTCGGATACGTCATTCTGGGGCTGGGTGCATTCGCCCTACTCACGTCCTTCATCAAGCTCCTCGATCTGCGCAAACTCTCCGTCGACGCGCCTTCCCGAACGATGGCGCTACTCGAACACGTGGCCACCAAAGGCGCTGCAGCTTCCGAGGCATTACTCGCGCCATTGCACGCCACCAGTCGCGATCTCTTCGCGACCGGGTTGCGCCACATGCATAAGCCCAAGGAAGTCCTCGAGGAACATCTGCACGCACTCATCCTCCGCGAACGACTGCACCACGAACGTTGGCTTCCCCTCCTCGCCGTGATCGCGGCCGCTTCGCCGCTCCTCGGTCTCCTAGGAACCGTGGTCGGCATGGTGAAAACCTTCACGCTCATCACCGTCTTCGGCACGGGCAACGCCGGTAAATTATCCAGTGGTATTTCCGAAGCGCTGGTGACCACTGAGCTCGGTCTCTGTGTCGCTATTCCCACCCTCGTGCTACACGGCTTTTTATCCTACCGCACGCAGAAGAATCTCTCCCTCCTCGAACGCTACGCCGTCGAGTTCGTCACCGCCTCCGAGGACCACCGCGTCTCCCAAACCGAAGCATGAACACGCTCTGGCAACTCCTCAATCAAGGCGGTCCCATTATGGTGCCGCTAGTGCTCCTTTCGATCGTGCTCTATGCGCGCTGTTTCGGCCTCTACTTCACCGTGCGTTCGGCCCGCCGCCAGATCGCCGCCGCCCCCACTGATTCGCTCGGTTCGCTCGGCCGGGTGCGTACCCTGCGCGCGGAACTCAAAGAGACTTATGATCAACAACGTTTCGTGATCTCCACGCTCATCGCCTCCGCACCGTTGATGGGGCTGCTCGGGACCGTCACCGGAATGATCAGCACCTTCCAAAGTCTCGTCGACCGTAGCGGTCAGAAGTCTTTCGAAGGTCTCGCCGATGGAATTTCAGTCGCATTAATCACCACGGAAACCGGACTCGCCATCGCCATCCCGGCCGTGCTCCTGCTCCACTTCGCTCAACGCCACGTGCAACACGGTGAGCAAAATCTCGTCCGCGTTGAAAGCACCCTAATGGAGGCCGCCGTATGATGAAATCCACCCGCACCAATGACCGTTACAGCACGGTCACCATCGATCTCGCTCCGATGATCGATTGTGTATTCATCCTGCTGATCTTTTTTATCGTCACGAGTGTCTTCGTGGAAGATCCCGGCATCGAAGTTGAACGACCCGACACGCGCGGCGAAGCCATCACCGATCGCAACGCCCTGCTCATCGCCATCGCGGCGGACGACGGCATCTATTTCGACGGCCAACGCATCCGGATCGACCAAGTCGCCCCGGCCCTGCGCCAAGCAACCTTCGGCGATGAAGCGACCGTCATCATCCGCGCCGATCGCCGAGCCAGCCACGGCACCTTCGCCGGAGTTTACAGCGAAGCTAAACGGGCCGGATTAGCCCACGTCCAATTCGCCACCACCCGACTCGGCGCCGGCAGTCCGTAACCCCCAAGTGTAGTCTTTCTCTTTCCTCTTTATCTTTCTCTTTCTCCCCCGACCTGCCTCACCGCCCCCAATCGTTCTCGTTATTCTTTCTCGTTCTCGTTATCGAAAAACTGCCCCTCAGTATCCGTCCCATCACCTCACCCTCCACCGTTAGATAAAGATAAAGAGTAACGATAAAGAACCCTCCCTGCCCCATATGCCCGCCACTTCCACCACTCCTCTTCAGCTTGATCTCGACCCCTCCTCGGGTTGGGGCCGTCAACTGCTGAAATGGTGTGCCGGTGCGGCCATGAGTGGATTGATTTTACTCACATTAGCCTACGTGCAGAAAACGGAGTTCATCGAGCCTGCTCCGCCTATCGCCGATCTGCAGAGTATTATTCTCGAGCCAGCTCCTCCGCCACCGCCCGAGGTCGCCATGCGCGAACCTCCACCGCCTACCGTGCTGGATCTCGAACCCTTGGCTTCCGACAATGTCGTAAAGATCGCCGTAGCCCCGCTCACCTATCAAATTCCGCTGCCCGAAGCTGAACCGATTTTGGAAATTTCTCTCGATGCGATTCGACCCGATTCGCTCGATGTCGGCTCCGATCCGAATCACATTTTTCAATACCGCGACGTCGACCAACATCCCGTTGTGACCAGTCGGGTCACGCCCAACGTCACCAGCAAAGACATCGGAGACCGACGCGATAAACGGGTTATTGTCAGTATGGTCGTCACCCGAGCAGGAGTTTCCCGTAACATCACTTTGGTCGAGACATCTGGCCGACCCACTCTCGACGAGAAAATCATCGAAGCACTTGCTCGGTGGCAATTCCGTCCCGCTTTGCGCAACGGCGTGCCCGTCAACTGTCTGGTCATTCAATCCGTGCGCATCAAACCCTCCCGCAGCAACTCTCCCTTTAGCTATGACTAAGTCTTTCTCCCCATGCTCAATCGTTACTTGATCCTTCCGCTTGGTTTCGCTGCAGGCATCTTATCGCTGGTCGGACAATCCGACTCGGCTCTCTCCGGGCCTCAAGCTCCCGAGCCCGAGATCGATCTCGCGGCCTTCCTCGACGCGGATGCCGGCGATCCCGATGTTGATCCATTCAAGATCATCAACGAATCGATGAACTTCCGCAAAGAGCGTGAACCCGATATGACTGCGGCGGAGTTCGCCCTCTACGAGCGCATTTCGACCATGGTCGAAACCAATGCCGCGTTCGCTCTACAGTTGCTTGAAACCATGCTCGGCGACGCCGAGGAAGATAGCGCCGCATTCGACCTCGCTCTCGGTAATCTCTACTACGCCGAACAACGGATCGACGAAGCCCTCGAACGCTACCACAGCGCCGTCGCCAAATACCCCGAATTTCTCCGCGGTTGGAACAACATCGGGATGATTCACTACCAGCGAGAGGAGTGGACCGAAGCCGCCTCCGGTTTCGCCAAAGCCGTGAACCTCGGCGACCGTGATGCCCAAACATTCGGGCTGCTCGCCTTCAGCATGCGCCAATCCGGCAATACCCTCGCCGCCGAAATGGCCTTCATGCAGGCCATGACCGCCAATCCCGAAGATCCCAACTGGATCGGCGGACTGCTCGAGTTGTATTTCACCAACGGCCGCCACGCCCAATCCGTATCACTCGTGCGCGAGATGGTCCGCCTCGAACCGCAAAACGCCAGCCATTGGATGCTCTACGCCAGCCTTCTCGTTACGTTAGACCGTCGACTCGAAGCCGCCACTCAACTCCAAATCGCCCACCAACTCGGGGTGGCTGATCAAGCGGCTCTCGCTCTCCTCGGTGACCTGTATGTGAACCTGGGACTCGTGCCCGAAGCGATCCTCGCCTACGAAGCGATCGGTAAAGATGGCGATGAATTTGGCCAAGCCCGGCTAATCGCCTACACCCGTTCGCTCATCTCGGAAGGTAAACTCGCCGCCGCCCGCGTCGTGATGGATAAACTGCCGGCCGCCAGTCAGTGGCCTCAAATAAAGGCGCTTCACTTTGCCGGCGCAGAAATCGCCACCGCCGAATCCGATTGGTCCACCTCCCGCGAAGCCTACGAGAATATTCTGCAAACCGAACCGCTAAATCCCTTTGCCCTTCTCGGACTCGGCCAAGCTCTCCGCGAAAGCGGCGACCCCGACCGCGCCATCTTCGTTTTTCAATCTGCTCTGCAAGTCTCGGAAAGTGAACACCGTGCCTGTATGGAACTCGCCAATCTAGCCCTCGCCGATCGCCGCTTCACCACGGCGGTCGACTACCTGAATCGCGCCGACCGGCTCGAACCCTCCTCCGCCGTGCGTTCCCAAATCGCCCGTATCCAGTCCCTCGTATCCAGCATTCTGTAGTCTTCCTCCCAACCCCGTCTGCGCTATGTCTCTCCACCGCGTTACACCCTTTCAGGCCCTGGCCGCCTTCGCCCTCGTCACGCTCACCTTCAATGTCGTCGGTGCCCAATCCTCGGTCGCCTCTCGCCCGGTTCCCGATCGTGATTACCGTTTGTTTGTTGGCCTCAATATCGAGGTCAGCCAAGGCGATCAATACGCCCTAATCGAAGGCTACGTGAACAATCGCGTCCGGACCGATTTGTCACCCAATCTGGTTTCCCTCCGTAAGGTAGACGACATGCGTTTCATCTACGCGCCTAAGTTAAGTCGTAACTCGCTGACCGTGAAAAATCTGTCAGCCAAACAAATCGCGAGCACCGCTAAGGCCGCCCGCAATGCCATGCGGAATCAACAGGCGTTGCAGGACTTCCAAACCCACCAAACAGCTGCGATGGAGGGCGAATTGAACGAATTAATGGCCAACTCCGCCGGGACCGACGCTGAGTTACTTCAGGCCCAAGTATCGCACAAGCAAAACGAGATAACCAATTTCTCCAACATCGCGGACAAGTTTACCGATCAACAAGCATTGACCGAGGACATCAACAATCGGAGTAAGACTGCACAGGCAGGCGTGCCCACCGCTCTTCTGATCACGGCTAAGGTCTCAGCCCCGACCCTAGTCACGGATGCCTACATCGTCGGAGTCGCTCGGATCAGCACCGAGGAAAGCGTTAGCCAGGATGTCGTATTTTTCGATCGAGTTCCCCGCCTCGATCAAAAACTTCGACAGATTAGAATCGTGAAGGAAGGACTCCCCGGAGAGTTCGAAGTCCTCGACGTAAAGCTCCACATTTACCGCAACGGACAAGAACTGGTTACCGATAAATCCGAGAAGCAATTCGCCCTCACCCGCGACGAGGCTTACGAATATCTCGCCCTCGAGCGTGTCTCCCAAAACCGCGGTAAATCTCTCGCTCCCGAACCTGCCTGGTCACTCGCACCAGCGGAGCTTTTCGCTTCGGCCAAATCAGATGCCTTTGACTACCCCATGACCGTCCAAGTGGACGAAAAAGGAAACGTGACCAGCATCGATCCCAACATCATTTTGCCCCAGAATGTGGCGGAACTCGTAACCAAACTTCCCTTCTTCCCGGGGATCGAAGATGGCGTGGCTATCGCTTCGACTGCTCAGGTGAATCTCGCCTCGTTTTTTCGATAGCATCGCTATCATTCGAATCCCGCGCCCTCGGCTCAGCGCTCCAGATTCGACTTTTCCCGTTCGTTAAAACACTCACCCCACCTCCGTTATGTCTCACCGAACAACCGCCCATCTCCTTTCCTTGGCAATAATCGGAACCGGCGCCCTTTCGCTGCCAGCTGCCGACCAAGTTCTCTCCGCTGAACCGGTTGCAAATACCGGGACTGAATACCGGCTTTTTGTCGGCCTCGATGTAGAAGTAGGCGAAGGCGACGAATACGCCTTGGTCGAAGGTTACGTAAATAATCGCGTGCACACCGACGGCTCGAAGGGCCTCGTTTCCCTGCGCAACGTCGACGACGTGCGCTTCACCCACAAGACCAAGATCAGCCGCAATCCGCTGACCATCGAAAACCTCCACACCGAACAAATCTCCGCCAACGTGCACGCCGCCCGCGATGCCATGCGTAATCAGCAATCGTTAAATGCGTATCGGAACCAGATGACCGCCGGCTTGATTAGTGATTTGAGAGCCGCTGGAGATCCAGAGATAGGCGCCGATGGTGCGCCCGTGGTAAACCTGAGTCCAGCACCCAATCAAGGTGCTCTCGATGCCCAAGCCGCACTCAGTGATTTCGGATCGATGACCAACGAATCGACTTTTACCGATGAGATCATCGGACGAGACAACGACAAATCCACCGCGATGTTGATCACCGCCGAGGTCTCTTCCCCAACCCATATCGACGATGCCTATATTGTGGGCGTTGCCACCATCAGCACCGACGAAAGCCCCGAGGAGGAAGTGATTTTCTTCAATCGCATCGGATCCCTGGACCAGAAACCCCGTCGGGTCAGGATCATCAAACAGGGGCTGCCCAATAAATTCAAAGTGCGAGACGTTAAGATCCACGTTTACCGCAACGGTCAGGAACTGGTCAGCAACCAATCATCCAAGCAATATGCCCTCACTCGCGAGCAGGTTTACGAGTATCTCACTCTGGAGCGGGTATCCCAGAATCGCGGTAAGTCCATGGACCCCGAACCCGCTTGGTCTCTGGCCCCGCAGGAGCTCTTTGCCACCGCCAAAGCGAACGCGTTTGACTACCCCTTGACCGTTCACGTGGATGCGCATGGTAAAGTAACCGGGATCGATCCTAATAAATTTGTGCCGGGAAAAGTCGTGAATGTCGTGATGGAACTGCCCTTCTACCCCGGTTTGGAAAACGGCCAAGCAATCGCCTCGAATACCTTGGCGAATTTGGCGTCGTTCTTCCGTTAAGCCGGGACAAAACCGGTGAACGTTGCCGAACCCCAAGCTTTATTTTCCCCGCGAAAAGGGAACCCTTTGAAACGATGGTGTCCCTGTTGAGAGACCTTCGCTCATGTTTAACGCTCGATCCTCTTCTTATTTTCCCAAGTCCCAGCGAGGGTTCGCCCTACTAGGGCTGACCGTGGGCCTTGCTTCCGCCAGCTTGGCGGCGGTCAAAACGCACTCCGTTAATTCCCAACCGACCCCGGAACGCGACATTCGACTCTTCGTTGGCATCGATATCAAAGCTCTCTGGCAGGACGAGTTTGCAACTGTCACGGATTATACAAATCAACGGGCGCGGCTAGACGCTCCCAACCGTCCGGCGTTGCCTACCAGCCGCTTGGAACGCGTGCAGTTTATCCATGCGACCAAACTCAGCAGCAACCCACTCGAATTTAGCGAGGTTGAAACTGAGTTTGCCAAAGGCACCGCCCAGGACCTCGGCGAGTGGATGCGTCGCCAATCAGCGCTCCAAAGCTATGCCGATGATCAGGTAAACATCCTCAATCAAGGGGTCGCCGCCTCCGCCGGGAAACCATCCGGTGAACAGGTCCAGCCTGATGGCAGCGTGGTGGACTTTGGGGACCCCACGGGAGATGCCGTGCAGAACCTCAATAACTTCACGACCAATTTCGGCGATCTCACCAATCCAGGGGCGCGCGCTGGTGACTCCGATGACTGGAACGAGGGGGAACACGACGCCCTGATAATCAAAACATCAATTAGCTCCCCCCATGCCGTGGCAGATGCCTACGTGGTGGGAATCGTCCGGATCAAAACCCGGGAAGACGGACCGTCAGATGTCGTCTTCTTCCAAGAAATCGGAAGCCTCGGCCCCACCGCCAAAAAGCTGCATATTCGCAAGGACAACATGCCCACGGGATTTGAACTCGTTGATATCGATCTCCACGTCTACCGCGAAGGCCAGGAACTGGTCAGCAACCAATCGCCCAAGCAATTCGCCCTCACCCGTGATGAAGCGCTCGAGTATTTGGCCCTCGAACGCGTCTCCGGTAACCGGGGGATGACACTACCGGCCAAACCCGCCTGGTCCCTCGCCCCATCTGCCCTGCTCGGAGATGTGTATAAGAGACAGGATTTCCCCCTTACCGTGCATGTCGATGCCAAAGGTCATGTGATCAAGATCGACGAGACCTCCATCGTGCCCGGCCAGATCGGCGAAATCATAAACGACCTCATGTTCATGCCCGCCATCGAAAACGGCGTAGCGGTCTCCAGTCAGGCGCAGGTGAACCTGCGCGACTTTTTCCAGTAAGACTGACGAGCCGCGACCGACTACAGGATCGGTCAACGTTGGCACGTTGATGCCGTGACGCCACCGCCGCGTTTCGTTATGCTCGCCAACATGATTCGCTTTTCCCTCGCGCTGATCGCCGCGCTCCCCGCATTCGCCGAACCTGAAGTGATTCCTCTCTGGGCGGACGGCGCGCCCGGATCCGAGACGCGGCGCCACGAACCTGAAGAGGCTCAGGACTGGTGGGTCAAAAACATCCACAACCCGTCCATCACCGTCGTGCGACCCGACCCGGCAATCGCCACCGGCGCGGCCGTGGTGATCTTCGCCGGCGGCGGACACGTCCAACTGGTATTCCCTCCCGAGGGCCTCGAACCGGCCCAGTGGTTTGCCGACCGCGGGGTAACAGCGTTTGCCGTCAAATACCGCCTAGCCCGCGAAGAGGGCTCCCCCTACACCCTTCAGGATCACGCTGCCGCCGACGCCCGACGGGCTATGCGCCTCGTGCGCCATCGCGCGGCTGACTTCGACATTGATCCCCAACGCATTGGCATCATGGGCTGGTCCGCCGGAGGCGAGCTATCCGCTATGGTTTCCTTTGGCGAACACGCGGGCGAACCAACCGCCACCGATCCCATCGATCGTGCCACTAGTCGCCCCAATTTTCATCTGAGTATCTATCCCGGGCCGATCGGATTTCCCGCGGGTAAACTGTCCCCCGCGACGCCTCCCACCTTCTTCCTGTGTGCGATGGATGATTCATTCCACGTCGCCCCTATTTTGGCTGTTTTACCAAAATTCATGGCGCTGGGTATTCCTGTAGAAACCCATCTCTACGCGGCTGGCGGGCACGGATTCAACATGGGGAATCGTTCGAACCTCGTGAGTATCCAGAACTTTCCCAATCGCATGATCGAGTGGATGCAAGATGGCGGTTGGCTGGAGTCATTGTTCGAGTAACGAGCGGGGAACCCTAGCCCAACCTCACGAGTCACACTTTGGCATGATCCGGTCACTACTATTGAGCTGCTGCCTAATCATCAGCGGAAGCCTCACGGGTTGCCTGACCATTGGTGAAGGGGTAACCGAGCGGGAGTTTAATTCCGGTTGGGGCTTCACTCGAGACCGATCTCTCCAGCACTCAAATTGAAGAGCGATTCGGATCGCCTCGTGAAAAACGACCCGACCCCGATGGAATCGCCGGTCGCGTTACATGGATCTATTCCCGTCCGGAGGTGATCGGACACAAAACAGAAATCGACGAAGTCATCCTAAACGAGAGCGGGGCCAAGGTGCCCACCTATGAACGGGTTGAGGTCATGGGCGTCGTAGAGTTCCACCTTCATTTTCAGGACGCCAAACTGGTAAATTGGCAGCGAATCGTCCCTCGATCTCGGTCGTTTTAGAACGAAAAGGGCGCAGCTACGGGCCATAATATTATAGTGAACCGAGCCAATCATCCTCCAGAAATTGTCTGCCCAATCGAGATCATTTACCCCAAACTCGCGACGGCGAGACGTCCGGAATCAGACGAAAATTGATCCCGATAGGCCGAACGTGCCGCAATTAGGCCATATTTAGCGATCTCAAGGCGATCAATAAGGCGCTCCAAGGCATAAACTTAAAAATTATCCTTGCGCGAACGCCCGGGGTTTCTACGTTCCGCCATTCCGCGCTTTACGTCCCTATCGTCTAGCCCGGTCAGGACACATGGTTTTCATCCATGCAACCGGGGTTCGAATCCCCGTGGGGACGCCAATTTAACCCGCCTTTCGAGGCGGGTTTTTTTGGCGCTGCAAAAAGTGCAGTTTGAACCCCTGGGTTCGACGAAGGCATGCCGCTAAGCGGCAGACCGGTTTTGCCAAGAAAAGAGAACGCGATTTATCCCGCCAATTCGACCGACATCTCGTCGTGACCGAATACATGCGCGAAGAGCTCGAAATCAATGGCGGCGACACCGGAATCAAGGACGATGCTCAGAATGCCGGCGTGAGTGCATTTATGACTAAGCCATTCAGTCCGGTAGAACTCACCAAGCTGGTCACCGAGCTACTCGACCAATGAGTAAACCCCGCCTCGACCTTTTCGTCTTCGCCGACGCCTTGGGCTGGGCCCAAGCCGAGCGACGTCAGTTCCTCGCCGATCTGCTGCCCCATCGCTCAAAATGCGACACTCTGTTGGGCTACTCCTGCACCTGTGACCCCAGTATCCTCTCCGGGAAAACCCCAGAGGAACACGGCCATTTCTCGTTCTTCGTATTTGATCCCAAAAACTCGCCCTTCCGCGCCGCGCGTTGGTTCGGGTGGCTGCCTGACATTATTGCGGCCCACCATCGCGTGCGCAATAAAGTGAGCCGCTGATGGCAACATCGCCTGGGCTACACCGGTTATTTCCAACTCTATAGTGTCCCCTTCCGTCGACTGCCTTGGCTCGACTATACCGAAAAACGCGACCTCTACGAACCAGGTGGAATCATCGGTGGACAACCCGCCATCTTTGCCGCGTGGGAAAAATCCGGCAAAGCATGGTCGCGCTCGGACTGGCGACAAAACGACCAAACCAATGTCGCACGCTTGTTGGATGAGGTGCGCACTGGCGACATCGAGCTCAGCTATCTCTTCACTTCTCAACTCGACGCCATCATGCACGCCCACGGCACCACTGGACCCGAGGTGGATGCCGCCTTCGAGCGATTCGGCAACTGGATGCGTGAGATCGTCAGCGCGGCCGAGGAGAACTACGACGAAGTGCGAGTGCACTTGTTCAGCGATCACGGCATGACCGATACCACTGGAAAAGTTGCATGTTGGTGGATTTCGAATCGCTAGGATTACGCTACGGCGAAGACTACGCTGCAGTGTGGGATTCGACGATGGTGCGGTTCTGGTTTCCTGGCGGAGCGGAGGTTGAGGCAAAAGTATCCGCGTGGTTAGCGGAGCGCAACGAAGGACAAATCTTGGACGATGCCGCTCTCAAGGACAATGCCTGCCTCTTCCCCGATCGGCGCTACGGTAAACTTTGGTATTTACTCAATACCGGGCACGATCTTCGCCCCTTCCTTCATGAATCAACGGCACGTGCCCGGCATGCATGGATTTGACCCTCAGGACGCCGATAGTGCGGCTTGTTGGTTGACCAATCATGACCATTACATCGCGCCCACCCGGATCGAAAAGATCCACGACGTGATGCTTGCCGCGTCCCGCACCTAAGGAATCGCACTTCGTTGCCGGTTCGAGCGTGATTTTGGTCTCCGATCCTGCCACACGTTGGGACGTTGATGAACACCGCCGAGATCGCCGCTGCCCTTCCCGCCCATGCTGTTACCTCTATCGAGGGACTTTCGTTTCCGCTCCTCGCCTCTGGCAAGGTGCGCGAGATCTACGATCTGGGGGACGCGTTACTCCTCATCGCAACGGATCGGCTCTCGGCCTACGACGTGATCTTGCCCGATGGTATTCCGGGCAAAGGTATCCTGCTCAATCAACTGAGTCTGTGGTGGTTTGAACGCACGACCGATCTGATCGACAATCACCTGCTCCCTGATCAATCCGGCGAATTCGATCGTCGGGGCATCACCGACTCCGACCTGCGTCTGCGCAGTATGATCGTGCGTAAACTCAATCCACTTACCATCGAATGTGTGGTTCGGGGATATTTGGTGGGATCGGGTTGGGCCTCTTATCAGGAATCCGGCCAGGTCTGCGGCCACCATCTTCCTGTTGGTCTCGCTCAAGCCGCGAAACTGCCTGAGCCCCTCTTCACTCCCACGACCAAGGCCGCAGTGGGGGATCACGACGAACCCATCAACGACGCGCAAGGTGCCGCTGCTGTCGGTGCAGCGCGCTACGACCAGGTCAAGGCGATCAGCCTAGCGATTTATCAGCGCGGTCACGATCTGACCACGAAAGCCGGTATGATCCTGGCCGACACCAAATTTGAATTTGGCACCGATGATTCCGGCAACCTCATCCTCATCGACGAAGTGTTAACACCCGATTCATCCCGCTACTGGCCGGCCGACGAATACCGCACTGATTGCTCACCCCCGAGCTACGACAAACAATTCGTGCGCGACCACCTCACCGCCATTGCCTGGAACAAACAGCCTCCAGCGCCTACCCTCCCCGCCGATATCATCAGCCGCACCCAGGCCAAATACCTCGCCGCTCTGCGCAATCTGATCGGTTAGAAATCGAGCGAGGTCAGCGACCTCGGCTACAGCGACACTCCGTCCGGCTACCAGTCGTCCAAGCCAATTGAACGGGCCGGGATTTCGGGCTGGTTTTTGACCTTCATCAATTCGCGGCGCAACCAGTCCAACGCCGCGTTTACCGCTCGGCGTTTCACCGTTGGGCGAGGTCCTGGGTAACGTAGCCGTTTCGACCACACGCCTTGCGGAGAATAAAGGGCCAAGAACATCGTGCCGACCGGGTTCTCACTATTCCCGCCACACGGCCCCGCGAATCCCGTGATCGCTAGACCGTAATCAGCTCCGAGCTTCTCAGCCGCACCGGCTGCCATCGCGACCGCATTTTCTGCGCTCACCGCCCCGTGCTGCATCAGAATCTCTTCCGGGACTTCCAGCAGCTGCATCTTAGATTGGTTCGAATAGCACACCGCTCCTCCGGCAAAAAATTTCGTAGCGCCCGCCAAATCGGTGAAACTACTCGCCAATATACCACCCGTCGCCGTCTCCGCGACTGCCAGCATGCGATCCGCTTTACGCAACATGTCGGCGCACACCTTGGCCAACCCGTCGTGCCCGAAACACATGAAATCTTCGCCCAACAATCCGGCGCACTCCGCCGCGATCTTTTCCAATTCGGCGTGATTGAGCCCGTCGTTCACCGCACTCAATCGACAATCGCACTGTCCTTGATGGGCACAGAACGCGACCTCCAGGTCCGGCGCATGACGGTCAAACACCGGCTGCAACAACGTCTCCAGCGCCGACTCCCCGATCCCCGCTGTGCGCAGTTGCACGTAGCTTTCACCCTCTTCGAGCAGCCCCAGCTTAGCCAAGCGCGGCAAGACCTGATCGGTGATCATGGGCTGCAACTCATTGGGCGGCCCCGGCAACATGATCAAAACCCGATCCCCTTCGGCATACCAAAGCCCCGGTGCTGTGCCATTCGCATTCGGGATGATCTCCCCGTCGGCAAATCGATAGGCCTGTTTCAAATTGTTTTCCGTCATCGGACGATTAAAGGTCCGGAAACGATCCCTGATCGCCTTCTCAATCTCCGGATCAAACACCAGTTCCTGCCCCAGCACCGCCGCCACCACTTCGCGCGTCCGGTCGTCACAGGTCGGACCGAGCCCTCCCGTGGTGATCACCACCTGCGCTCGGGCCCAGCTTTCCCGAAATTGGGCGGCAATCGCATCCGCGTTGTCGGTGATCGTGACGTTGCGCGTCAGGGTCGCACCATGACGCCTCAATTGACCACCCACGTAGGTGAGATGTCCGTTGGCGGTGAGGCCAAGTAGGAGTTCATCACCCAGAGTGATCAGTTCAAAAGTTGGTTGTGAAGGAATTACGTCAGACAAAACGTCGAAGAAAGGAACCGGTCCAAACGAGAAACCGTTTGCGGATACTGAAAGTAAGCTAAACTGCCGGAATATCCAGTCTGTCGGGCAATTCAGTAAAGATTTCCGTAATCTCAACCTACTGCCCCAGCATTCCCACCCATGAGCGCCTCTCCCGAACTCAAAGAAAAAGTCCGCCATCTGCCGGACACGCCAGGGGTGTATCTCATGAAAGACCGCCTCGGCCGCATCCTTTATGTGGGGAAAGCCAAGGCGCTCAAAAAGCGAGTCTCGACCTACTTCACGCTATCTCGCCGTAATCTTCATTCCCCCAAGATTCGCGCCCTCGTCGAGCTCATCACGGATTTTGACACCATCGAAGTGAAGTCCGAACCCGAAGCGCTGCTGCTGGAAGGCCGGCTGATCAAGCAGTGGAAGCCCAAATACAACACCGACTTCATCGACGACAAACGTTTCCTCCAGGTCCGCGTCGATCCCAAGGAAACCCTCCCCCGCTTCCGCCTCACCCGTATTCGCAAGGACAGCAACTCCCGCTATTTCGGCCCCTTCGCTCACAGTAATCTGCTGCGGCGCACCCTCGCGCAAATGCGGCGGCAATACGGTGTCCTTCTCAGCGATGCCAATCCCCGACGTTTACCTGATGGTCGCTGGCGCCTTTACGATGATGTGCGCCAAGAAATCTACGGTCACGCCAACGAGATCACCGCCGATGAATACCGCGAACGCGTCGAAGAAGCCTGCGCGTTTCTCGACGGTAAATCCCGCGAATGGCTCGATACGCTGACCAACGAGATGCAGGCGGCCGCCACCGAGCAACGTTTCGAAAAGGCCGCCGAACTACGTGACATCGTATTCGCCCTCAAGAAAACCCTCGAAAAAGCCCGCCGGTTCGAACGCGACCACCCCACGATTCGTCCCGACGAAGATGCGCTTAGCACGCTCCAAGAGGCCCTCGCGTTGCCCGTCTTGCCAGAGCACATGGAGTGTTTCGATATCTCGCACATCAGCGGCACGTTCGTCGTCGCCTCGATGGTGCACTTCACCGCCGGCCGACCCGACAAAGCGCAATACCGCCGCTTCAAAATCAAGAGCTTCATCGGCAACGACGACTTCCGCGCCATGGAGGAAGTTGTCGGCCGGCGCTACCGTCGCCTCCGCGACGAAGGCAAGGCGCTCCCCGACCTCATCGTAGTCGATGGCGGCCAAGGTCAAGTCGGCGCGGCCCTCAAGGCCTTCTACGCCCTCGACCTCGAGCCCCCGGCGATGATCGGCTTGGCCAAGAAAAACGAGACCGTCATCTTCGCCGACGCGCGCCCTCCGCTCAACCTCGGCCTCAGGCACCCTGGTCTGCAATTGCTCCAACGCATGCGCGACGAAGCCCATCGCTTCGCCAACACCTTCAACGCCGACCTGCGTTCGCGGAAAATCCGCGAATCCATCCTCGAAGACTTCCCCGGGCTCGGTCCCGTCCGACGCACCGCGCTGTTGGATCACTTCGGCTCTATCGAGCGGCTCCGCGGCGCGAGCGTGACCGCCCTCAACGAGGTTCCTGGTATCGGTTCAAAATTCGCAGTGGAACTGCACCGCTTTCTGGCCCCTGATAACCCGACCTCGACTCCCTCAGCATAACCCTCCCCTTTTTTCCATGCCCTCTACCCCTTCCTCCCGTCGCACCTTTCTCAAAACCGCCGCGTTGGCCTCTGCCGGTGCGGCTTGGGTCGCGCCCACCTCCGCTAAGTCGGTCCACCCTCCAATGCCGGGCAGTCCGCTCCAACTTGGCATCGCGAGTTACTCCACACGTAAACTCTCCCGTCAGGACACCTTCAAACTCGCCCGCGAACTGGGCACGCCCAACGTCAACATCAAGTCGTTCCATCTTGATTATGACGCCGACATTCTCGAGGTAGCGGCCTTCCAGCAGGACGTAGCCGACGCGGGAATTCGCATCACCGGTGGCGGCGTCGTAACTCTGAAGGAAGACGCCGATGCCCCGATCGAAGATGCCTTCAACTACGCCCGGGCTGCCGGCATGCCGATGATGGTGATCGCCCCTACCTTCGAAACGCTTCCGCGCATCGAACACTTCGTCAAAAAATTTGATATCGCCGTCGCGATTCACAATCACGGCCCCGAGGATAAACTGTTCCCCACGGGGGCTTCGGCCCTACCCCATATTTCAAAACTGGATGCCCGGGTCGGCGTCTGTCTCGACATCGGCCACTCCGCTCGATCCGGATCCGATCTCGTTGCCGAGGTCGCCGAACTCGGCCCGCGCTTGCTCGACCTGCACGTCAAAGACCTGACCGATCTCAGCGACAAAACGTCCATTTGTGTTGTGGGCGATGGCGTCCTACCGATCGCCCCATTCATGCGTCATTTGATGGCGGTCGAATACCGAGGCTACGTGAATCTCGAATACGAAATTGACGCCGAAAACCCGCGCCATGGCATGCACCGATCCTTTGCCTTCATGCGCGGCGTCGCCGCCGGACTCGTCGCCTGATTCGCTGCTCCGCGCCCTGTCCCAACTTTGTCGATTCTCTGATGCACTTTTGCCCCCGCTTGTTCCTCATCTGTAGCCTGACCGCCTGCAGCCTCCCAACGCTCTCCAACGCCGAAACCATTCCGGGGGCCAACGGCCTCGAGTTAACCGAGTTCGCACGGGAGCCCCTCGTGCGCAACGCCGTCGCCGTGACGGTCGATGAACGGGACAATGTCTTCGTGACTTCGGTGGTTCGCCGCCAAGCCGCCGATCTCGACATTCGCCGTTTCCGTGAGTGGATCGAAACCGAACTGGGCTTCACTTCGGTCGAAGAAAAGCGCGCGTGGTTCAAGGTGAATCTCACCCCCGAAAACTCAGCCAAATTCACTGGCCGCTTTGAAGATCACAACGGCGATGGGAGCTGGGATTTCGCTGATCTCTCCTTACTCTCGGACAAGATCACCCGCCTTACCGACACCGATGGGGTAGGCCTAGCGGATGAGTTTATAAAATTCAACGCCGCCGAGAACTCTGAGGTTACCGGCATCGCCGCCGGCCTCGCGGCTTGGGACGGCGCCATTTACGCCACGGTGGAGCCCGATCTCGTCAAGCTCACCGACCCCGACGGCGACGGAATTTTCGATCATCGCGATGTGCTCGCGACCGGCTTCTCTGTTCACATTGGCTATGGCGGTCACAACTTCAGTGGCGCGATTATCGGACCCGACGGCCGTCTCTACGCCTCCGTAGCAGATCGGGGAATGAACGTCACCGATCGCGCGGGGGTGAATCACTACAACCCCCATAGCGGCGCGATCGTTCGCTGCGAACTCGATGGCTCCAATTTCGAAATCTTCGCCTACGGTTTACGCAATACCCAAGAACCGGCATTCGATGCGTTCGGCAACCTCTTCGGCGTGGACAACGATGGAGATTTTAAGACTGAAAAAGAACGGCTCGTTTACATCACCGAGGGATCCGACACCGGCTGGCGCACGAACTGGCAATACCGCGGCGACGATTGGCTGCCCTGGATGGACGAGCGGCTCGCGTTCCCTGCGCACGACGAGCAACCGTCCTACATCACGCCCGCGCTCCAACTTTATAAGGATGGGCCCGCCGGATTCGCATTCAACCCCGGCACCGCGCTCAACCCCTTCTATCGTGATCACTTCTTCATGACGGCCTTTCCATCGCGAAACCTTTACGCCTTCCAACTCGAGCCCGACGGCGCCGCCTACCGGATGACTGGCGAGCACAACGTAGCGCAAGGCGCCCTGATGGTGGGCATGAGCTTCAGCCCTAGTGGAGCGCTCTACATCGCCGACTGGTCGTCATCCGGTTACGACATGAATGAAAAGGGCGCCGTATGGAAACTCGACGACCCGACTCAGGCTAATTCGATTGTGCGACAAAAAACGGCCCAGCTCTTCGCTCAGAATTGGGCGGATGAAACCTCGTCAGGCCTACGACAACACCTTTCATATCCCGACCAACGCGTCCGCATGAAAGCGCAATTTGAAATAGTCAAACGAAACGACGCCCAGGGGTTACTCTCGCAGGCCACCAATCGTGCCGTTCCTCAATTAGGTCGCATTCACGCCATCTGGGGACTCGGTCAACTTCACCGCCGCGGCGACCACGTATCTACCAAATCGATCCAAATATTACTAAGCGATCCAAACGCGGAAGTTCGCGCCCAAACCGCCAAAATAATCAGCGATGGAGGCATCGCTGATTCCGAGGTGCGCAAAACACTGCGGGTCCTGTTAAACGATCCCGCCGACCGGCCGCGGTTCTTCGCCGCGATCGCACTGGGGAAACTCGGAGACGAGTCTTCCCGGGACGCGTTGGTCGACTATCTCAATCGAGACGGCTCCGATCGATTCCACCGTCACGCCGCGGTCATGGGACTCGCCGGAGGGGTTGCTCCCGCCGAGATCGCTGCACTCTCTGCCCACCCGAATCGACATGTCCGCTTGGCGGCGATCGTCGCGTTGCGTCGGCTGCGGAGCACCGAGGTGACCGCCTTCCTTAATGATTCCGACGCTCTCGTTGTCGCCGAGGCTGCCAGTGCGATTCATGACGATGAATCCATCCCCGACGCTCTGCCCGCCTTAGCTCAGTTACTGAGCTCCTCGCAGACCCTGCACGAACGCACTCAACGGCGAGCACTCAGTGCCGCGCTTCGACTTCGAGATGCCCCGTTTGCTCAGCTCGTTGCCGATTTCGCTGCCGTCGACACCCATTCGTCCGCGATTCGGTTGCACGCGTTGACTCTGCTCAACGACTGGTTGACCCCCGCCCGGCTCGACACCGTCGAAGGTCGCTACCGCCCACTGAAACAGGCTTGGCCCGAACGTCTGGCTCTCTCGGTTGAAACGAGCCTGACCGCTCTCAGCAAATCAGCTGATCCAGAAATCGCTCAAGCCGCCTGGGAAGCCGCGGCTAAGTTTGGGATTCAGCAGACCCCGGCAGACTTGATTGCGATTTTCAATCAGGACACTCCGCTTTCCGCGGCCGCTCTCGCGCAACTGAGTAATATGAATGTTGCCGGTATCAGACAGTATACCAATCAGGCGATGGATTCCCACCACAGTAGTGTTAAGCAACAGGCCCTGCGGGTTATCGCCAAAATCGCCGCCGCTGATCTCGCCGGTTACGTCCGGAAATTTATCGATGATCAAGCCATTGCCGAGGCCCGCACCGGGATCGAGCTGATGAGCCGCTCTACTCAGACATCCGCCATTGTTGGTGTGCGCACTGCGATTAATAAATTGTTACGCGGCGAACTGGACTCCGCACTTAGCTTGGACGCACTAACCGCAGCCAGCAAATCGCAAGACCGAGACACCTTGGCCATCTTGGAGTTGTATCGTAAATCCAAGGACTCCTCGGACCCCTTGAGTCCATATCTGGAAACACTCCACGGTGGAGATGCCGTAAAAGGCCAAACCGTGTTTGAAACCTCAGTCGCCGCTCAATGCACCCTGTGCCACCGCATCGGCCGACGAGGCAGCAACGTGGGACCCGCTCTCACCGAAATCGGTGAGCGAGATTCCCGTTACATTCTCGAATCACTCGTCGACCCCGGAGCGGTCGTCGCGCCCGGATTCGGGATGACCAGCGTCACGCTAAAATCGGGGGAGTCTATCGCCGGAACCCTCATGGGCTCAACGGACGAAGGCATTAAGGTAAAAGCTCCGGATGGAAAAGTTCACCGCATCAAAACAGGAGACATCGCAAATCGCACCCCCGCCATGTCATCGATGCCTCCCATGGGCACGCTCATGTCCCGCTACGAACTCCGTGACCTGATCACTTACCTCCAAACCTTGGTAGCCGACAAAAACTAGCATCCTCCCCCCTCTCTCCACCTCTTACTCGTTCTCGTTCTCGAACACTCAGACGGCTCCCTCCACCATGCGATTCGTAAACACCGACCTCGTCCTCCTCGCCGCCCTCACCACCTTGGGCTCGCTCCAGGCCGAAGTCTCCCTCGCTCCCATCTTCACCGACCACGCGGTGTTACAACGCAACCAACCCATTCCTGTCTGGGGTTGGTCTGATCCCGGAGAAAAAATCACCGTAAAATTTTCCGGTAAAACCACGAAAACTGTCGGCGACGAAAATGGTCAATGGCGGGTCGAACTTCCCGCGCTTCCCGCGAAGTCTAAAGGCCAAAATCTCACTGCGATCGGCACCAACGAAATCAGACTACACGACATCCTGATCGGCGACGTTTGGCTCTGCGGCGGCCAGTCCAACATGGAGATGGTCGTGCGTAACTCACGGGATGCCGCCGCCGAAATCGCCGCCGCTGATTTCGCTCAAATCCGGCACATCAAGGTTGCCAAGAATATCGCCGCAGATCCCATCACTGAGATGTCTGGAGAGTGGACCGTTTGTTCGCCCGAAACCGTCGGGGATTACACCGCCGCCGGTTACTTTTTTGCCCGGCGCCTTCATCAAGATCTCAACGTTCCCATCGGCCTACTGAACAGCAACTGGGGCGGCACGCCGGTCGAATCATGGTTACCTCCGAGCGTGATGAGCGACCCCGACCTCGCGGTGACCGTCGCCTCTCACCAAGTCGTCATCAACGACGGTATCCTCGCGCAAAACATCACTTACCGCGACAACCTCGCCGCGTGGAATGCGTCAAAGGCAATGGCCGCCGAAAACGGTGAAGCATTTTCCGAGATAGCACCTAATATGCCGTGGCAACCCGGCGCATTTAAAACCGCCTCGCTTCTCTACAATGCCATGATCGAACCGGTCATCCCCTACGCGCTGACCGGCTTCATTTGGTATCAAGGTGAAGGCAACGCCAACCAGCCCGACACCTACCGAGACATGTTCGTCGCGCTGATTGAATCATGGCGCGAAAAATTCGATGCCCCCGCCGCGCCCTTTTATTGGGCCCAGCTCGCTTCGTGGGATTCGGGCGGCGGTGAAAACCTCGACTGGCCGCTCCTGCGAGAAGCCCAACACCATACGTTAGCGCTGCCCCACACCGGACAAGCCATCCTCACGGATATCGGGGAGGCGTTCGATATCCACCCCAAGAACAAACAGGACGTCGGCGATAGACTCGCCCGCATTGCCCTCGCCGAACACTACGGCCAAGACGTCAAGTTCCGGGGACCCGTTCACCGTTCGATCACGTTCGAGGGTAACCAAATTTCAGTGGCATTCGATCACGCCGAGGGGCTGACCACCAGCGACGGCGAATCACCCCGCGAATTCGAGATCGCCGGCGTCGACGGCGTATTCCATTCCGCCAACGCCACCCTCTCCGGCGCCACCATCACTCTCACATCCGAGTCGGTTCCCGTCCCTCGCGATGTGCGACACGCTTGGCACCGCTGGATCGAACCCAACTTGCAGAACGCCGCCGGTCTCCCCGCCGAACCCTTCCGCACCGATGGAGAGTAGTTAATGGTGCCTGGCCGAGACCCTACCGCCCTATTTCTGCGCCGGCGGCTCGCTGAAAGTAACCATTATGGTTACTAACGTCTAAATAGTCTGCCAAGAGTTGGGCGCCCGCGGCGGAGTGAACTACTCGTTGGTCGGTTTGGCGTATTCCGCGTATTCCGGCAAGCGCTTCGCCAGATAAGGTAGCCACTGCCCTTCCTTGATGTAGTACTCCCGCATACGAGGATGGTTCACGAATGAGGGAAAGGATCGGCACCACACGGCCATAGCATCGGTCGCCAGCCACTGGGATTCGGTCGGATCTTGTTCGAACGCCAGGTCCACCGCGCGATCCAGAGCAACCAGACTGAGGCCCCTGATCTTGTCTAAAACGATCGAAGTAAGCCGATCTTCTGGCATCGCCTCCAAATGCTCGATGTGTTTCATCATTTCGGCTTCATTGCCCAGAATGTAATGAACGGTCGTCATATCGCTGCTGACCCAACCTTCATGGTCATACAGCCTCTGAATCCGCTCCGACTGGAGCTCCGCCAAGGCCCGCCGGGCGTAATACTGCGCTTTGGGGAGATCCCCCTTTAGTCGCCAATGCCCCGCAGCCGTTAACTGAGTCCAAATCCAAGAGCCCGAGGCGTCGACGGCGGAGCCTTCAGCGACCGCACTCCAATCGTCTGCAATGGCCACCACCCGATCCCAATCGTCTTCCCAGCAACGCAAATGCCTTTCCGCCCAAAGCTTCATATGCGGATTCTGATTGGCCCAATTTTCAGAATTGTCGAAGAGGCGTTGAAAATCAGTGACCACCGCGAGGCGGAATGCGGTCCGTAGCGCATTCACCCGACGATTGATGGGCAAATTCGTCAGCTCAGAGCCTTCGGCGAGTTCCGGCACGATCTGGGTGAGGCGCTGCGCCAACCGTTCCACGTTGGGTTCATCGAGCAACTGTCGGTAACATTCCAAGACCGCCCTCACGATGCGGGCGTTAAAGGGATCATGTTTCAGGGCTTCCTCGAGCGCCACCATCGACCCGGCATCATCGATCGGTTCGAGATGCCGATACCACCATCCTAGGTGATACCAGGCCATGGCATGGTCGGGATTCGCGCTCAGAATTTCGTCAAGCAACGCCTTCTGTTCCGCCATGACCAACTCGGACTGGGGCCAGATATGATTCACTGCGCGGGCCAGTTTGGTTTCCAGATTGTCGGGGTCGAGTGCCTCGGCCTTGGCCATGGCACGGGCTGATTTCTCCCACAACACCTTTCGTCGTTCTTCCGGCGAACTTCCGTCAGCCGCCAACCAATCCCGGATCAACACCCGGTGGGCCATGTAGTCATACCGTCGCTTCAGGACCGCCCAGGCTTCGACAAATTCAGGATCAATTTGCACCGCTTCTTCCAGCAATTCGATTTGGCGGCGCAGGTTGTCTTCGGTGGTGTCCTCCGTCTTCTCAATACTGGCGGCTTTGAGAAAAAGGTCGTAGGCCCGCACACTCTTGGTCGACATGTCGGACAACTGGCCCACCGTTTCCGGCTGAATCTCGAGGTGAAGCGAGTCACTGATCTGTTTGGCCAGCTCACTCTGGGTGGCGAATACGTCGATGAGTTCCCGCTCAAAATTACTGGCCCAAAGATGGCAATCGTTTCGCGCATCGATCAACTGCACCGTGACCCGCACGTGGTTGCCGATTCGCCTCACCGACCCCTCAACCACATACCGCACCTGCAAACGTTCGCCAATTTGACGCAAGGTCAGCGCCTCCGCGGCGATGCGCAGGGCGGTGGTGCGTGACACCACCTCCATGCCGTCAATATGCGTCAGGTTGGTGAGCACATCCTCATGCACCCCGCCGGCGAAATATTCGTTCTCAGTATTGGAACTCATGTTCACAAACGGCATCACCGCGATGGAAAGGCTGTTCGACTCCGGGACCGCAGCGACGATCGATTCAGTGGAAACTGGCGTGGCGGCCGGAGCAGGCGCGGTGACGCCTGCGTCTCGAGATTGGCCGAGCCAATAGGCCCCTCCCCCCACGAGAATGATCGCCACCAATCCCAACGCCCATGATGGAATCTTCGCTTTGGCGGTGCTGGCTTGCGAACGCGAGATCGAAGGCCCCCGAGTCGCTGCAGAGGCCGCTTCACCGGGCTCATCATTGAGCAAGCGTTGCACCGTATCGACGAATTCGGGGCCCGGCAGACCATGCGGTAAGTTCACCCACTGGACGTCGCGGAATGCCCCCGGCACCAATGCCGCCCCCTCGTGGGTATCATCGATCACGATGGGCAGCAGGAACGGGATACCTTCCGCCATGTCGTGCGTGCGATCCACCGCCAGTCTCTGTCTCTTATACACATCTCCGAGCCCACGAGACCTCTCTACATCTC
>OJFP01000134.1_pt1 | contig 57655 bp, 59 predicted proteins | sample 1594141 | NCBI WGS metagenome assembly OJFP01 (sample SAMN05416843, study PRJEB24817) | seawater metagenome | isolation source: Sea water | place: Canada:Atlantic | collected 2013-07 | reverse complement strand
TTACGACTGTTTTGATTCAGTCGGTCTTCGAGGTCATTTAGCCTGTCCCAGAGTGCTTGAATAACCAATTTTGCATCATCTAAGTTATCGACTGCGGGCGGCTTTGATAGCTGTTTTTTACGTGGCATGAAGTCACTTTGACAGACTGGGGGGATCAATCAATAGGATCCAAGAGATCACTGAAAATAAATATATTTAGCTGTCAATAGGGCCCTGCTGAACGGTTACAATTGTTTATATTACCGAATTGTAATGTGCCGGTAATCTGGTTGTCAGGCGAGGGTGCTAACATCTCATTCAGTGATTAAGCTGTCATCGACTGCTGTCTGTCAAAAACTATGGAATGACGAGAACTTGAAAAGCGCTTTCATTAAAATGTTTATTGTTATTGCATTGCTCAGTGTGCAAATGAGTGAGTCATTTGTATTCGCGCAAATGCCATGCAGTGACGAAATGGCAGCGGTGATGGATCTCGGATCTCACGATATGCAAAGCGCTCATGACATGATGAAACACTCACAAAGCGATGATATGAATGATTGTTGTCAGCAAGATTGCTGTTGTCCAATGGCGATGTTTCATATTGGTCTTCTCTCTAGTCAAGCTCATTCGTCACCCGATGGCGTGTCGCTGAGTATTCAGTCTCTTAACCCAAACCTAAACCAAATCTTTTTAGGTGGATTGCAGCGCCCTCCGAAACACTCTCTCATTTAAGCAGGATAAGTCCGTCTAGAATCCGGGCAATGATATCGCTTGTTAGTCGAATGTTCGTAGCAAGCCATTTATTTAAACAATAGAAATGAGAAAGTAATTATGTCAATTATTACGCATCGCTCGATGTGGATAGCCTTGGTGTTTGCACTGTTTTTATCAGCATGTACCGACGCAACACAGATTAATAACGATTCAGAGGCAGTGACTGAATCCCCGATAACATCCTTAACAGTCTACAAAAGCCGTTCTTGTAAGTGTTGCCAAAAGTGGGTGAACCATATTGAAGAGCACGGGTTCGCCGCAGACGTATCCAATGTTACGTTAATGTCTCGAATTAAAGACAAATATGGTGTTGCGCCTAATTACCGTTCGTGCCATACGGCATTGTCCCCAGACGGTTTTGTTTTTGAAGGTCACATTCCAGCAAAATTCATTCAGCAATTTTTAGACAATATACCTGAAGGCGCCATCGGACTCAGTGTGCCGGCTATGCCAATTGGCTCACCTGGTATGGAAGTCGGTGATCAATTTCGTCCTTATCTTATTCTGCAACTCAATGACGATGGCAGCGCAACCACTTATGCCGAAGTTAATACCTATGAGGAGCAATTCTAATGAGACGCTTTTCATTTCATGTCATTGTACTAATGACGCTTTTGAATACTGGGCTCGCCCAAAGTCAAACCAAGTCGGTATTGACATTGGAGCAGGCTGTTGAAATCGCGATTAACAACGACCCTTGGCTTGTAGGCAGTGAGTATCGCGAGCAAGCCATTGTTTCAAGTAGCGTGGCAGCCGCTAGTTTGCCGGACCCGGTAGTTAATATTGGTTTAGCGAACTTACCAACAGATGGATTCGCATTCGATCAAGAACCCATGACGCAACTTAAGGCAGGGGTTTCACAGATGTTCCCCAGAGGGGATTCGTTAGATATTCGTTCTCGTCAATTAAGAGAGCAAGCCGCCGAGCACCCATTAATGCGTGCTGATCGCATCGCCCGCACACGTGTGCAGGTCTCTGATATTTGGCTTGAAATTTATCGCGCGCAGCAGGGTATTAAGCTAATCCATCAAGATAGGGCATTATTTGAGCAACTCAGTGACATTGCCAAAGCGAATTATGCGACCGCCCTTGGACGCGTGCGACAACAAGACATCATTAGGGCAAAGTTAGAATTGACGCGGTTAGAAGACAGATTAACAAAACTACAAGCACTGGAAGAACGCGCAACAGGTAAGTTATTGGAATGGATCCTAAAAAACCAGCAGTCTGCACGCCAACTTGGCTTTGATGCATTTAGCGCGTTGCAGTTGCCTAATACATTACCTCCCATTTCAAAAATCACTGACAACACGTTGTTAATGGTAGAAAGAAAAAACCAACAACAGCTCGCGGAATTACTCGCAGATCACCCTTATATTTTATCCATTAATCAACGTATCAGAGCGAGTCAAACCGGGGTTGAGTTAGCTAAAGAAAAATACAAACCCCAATGGGGCGTAAATGCCAGTTACGCTTTTCGCGATGATACCCCGGCAGGTGCAAGTCGAGCTGATTTCTTGTCAGTCGGTGTTAGTTTTGATTTACCTATCTTTACTGAAAACCGTCAAGACAAAGAAGTCTCTGCAGCCGTAAATCAATCAGAAGCCATAAAGACTGACAAGTTACTCGCACTGCGCGAAATGATGTCTGCCATCCAGTCGTTATACGCTGAGCGAGAACGTTTAACTGACAGGCAATCGTTATACAACGACGAGTTATTAGCACAAATGCAAGAACAAGCTGATGCATCATTGAATGCCTACACCAATGATGACGGCGATTTCGCCGAAGTTGCTCGCGCGCGTATCGCGGATTTGAATGCGCGTATTGATGCATTGGATATCGATGTGGATCTCGTCAGAACAAACATTCGACTTAATTATTACTTCAATACCACCGCAGGTATTTCCAAGACTCAATTCGGAGAACAATAATGAATAACACGAAAGCCATTATTTTAGGATGTGTTATCGGCGGTGCAATGACTGCGTTAACATATACATTCCTACTTCCTTCTGATGCACCATCTGCCGCAGCAGGGCAAAGCGCAGAACCCCAGCCACTCTATTGGGTAGCACCGATGGATCCCAATTACCGCCGTGATGAACCGGGTAAATCTCCGATGGGAATGGATCTCGTCCCCGTTTATGAGGAGAGCACAGGAGGTAATGAAGGTCCGGGAACCATTAGCATATCACCCAATGTAGTTAATAATTTAGGGGTAAGAACAGCATCGGTTCAACGCCGCTCGCTGCATGTCCCTATTCGTACGGTTGGCTATGTGCAATACAATGAAGATACTTTGATACACATACACCCTCGCGTTGAAGGTTGGGTCGATAAACTGCATGTGAAAGCGTCTGGTGAATATGTGAAAAAAGGTGAACCACTGTATTCACTCTATTCTCCAGAATTAGTTAATGCTCAGGAGGAGCTTCTGATCGCAATGCGCCGCGGGAATGAAGATTTGATCAATGCGGCACGTTCGCGATTAGATGCGTTGCAAATGCCAAATGAAGCGATTCAGTCCTTAATGTCGAGCAAAAAAGTTCGTCAAACGATCACTTTTTCGGCACCGCAAACCGGGTTTGTTGACAATTTAAATATCCGCGAAGGATTCTTTATCAAGCCAGGCAATACCCTCCTATCCATTGGTGCGTTGGATGAGGTGTGGGTTGATGCTGAAATCTTTGAACGGCAATCCGCGCAAGTCACTGTTGGACTTCCCGTCACAATGACGTTGGATTTTTTACCCGGCAAAACATGGGAGGGTGAGGTTGATTACGTCTACCCCACACTTGAACAGAGCACTCGAACGCTGCGGGTTCGGTTACGCTTTAAAAATGCCGATTACGCGCTTAAGCCGAACATGTTTGCCCAGATCACAATACATTCAGACTTTGACTCTGACAACGTTCTTGTACCATCAGAAGCGGTTATCAGAACCGGCACACAGAATCGAGTTGTCTTAGCGTTCGGCGACGGGCAATTTAAATCTATTGCTGTGGATGTAGGTCGAGTGGTAGAGGACTACACTGAGATTACAACAGGTCTCATCGACGGGGATCAGATTGTCACCTCTGCACACTTTTTACTCGATTCAGAAAGCAGTATCAGTTCAGATTTTAAACGGATGGAAGCACCTGATGCACTCCCGTCGTCGGTTTTTACCGAAGCCACCATCACCGATGTTATGCCCTCACATAACATGATAACAGTGAACCATGGCGCCATCAGTGAATGGGATTGGCCAGAAATGACAATGGATTTTACTGTCGCCAACCACGTAGACCTAACGAGTTTGCGGCAAGGTATGGGGGCGCATATTGAAATTAGTAAAGAAAACGATGGTCAGTATGTGGTAACGACGGTGCATATCATTGACGACAATGCTGATACACAGACTATAAATGGACGCACTATATGGACTGAAGCAACGATTAATTCAGTTATGTCCTCACACAAAATGCTAAATCTTGACCACGGAGCAATTGAAGCGTGGGATTGGCCCGCGATGACAATGGATTTCTTTGTTGCTGACACTATCGATTTATCACAGTTGGAAGCTGGTATGGATTTGCATATTGAAATCACCAAAACCGGTGATAGCGACTATCTGGTAACAACCATCCATGTAAAATCAGCAGAACCAAGTTCAGCGCAAAGCGCAGTGGTGACAGGCACCATTAATGCCATCAATACGCAGTCTCGTGTAGTCAATATTTCACGTGAAGCGATCCCAAAGTGGGATAGGCCTGCGGCAACTCTTGACTTTACCGTGAGCGACGCTATCGATATCAGCCAATTTACGGTCGGTGCTGACATTACATTTACGTTTGAGATCACTGACGGCAACTTTAGGATCCTGAGCATTCAGTCTGAAAGCCAAGATGCTTCGATGGATCATAGCAACCATGGAGGAGCACACGAATGATCGCTGCTATTATTCGATGGTCAGTTTCCAACCGCTTCTTCGTATTACTGACGACCTTAATTATTATCGGCGGTGGTTTATTCACGCTAAAGAATACACCAATTGATGCATTGCCCGACCTATCTGATGTCCAGGTCATCATTAAGACGAGTTACCCTGGACAAGCACCTCAGGTGGTTGAAGATCAGGTGACTTATCCGCTTACCACAGCGATGTTGTCGGTACCAGGCGCTAAAACAGTCAGGGGTTATTCTTTCTTTGGCGACTCATATGTCTACATCATTTTTGATGACAGCACGGATCTCTATTGGGCCCGAAGCCGTGTATTAGAATACCTGTCTCAAGTTGCTCCCAATTTGCCTGAAAATGCTCGGCCACAATTAGGCCCAGATGCAACGGGTGTGGGTTGGGTTTACTTGTATGCATTGGTTGACCGCACAGGCAAAAACGACATATCACAACTACGTAGTCTGCAGGATTGGTTCCTCAAGTACGAACTGCAAACCGTTCCCGGTGTCTCTGAGGTTTCTGCGTTAGGCGGCATGATAAAGCAATATCAAGTTAAAGTTGATCCTGAAAAACTGCGGGCTTATGGGATCCCGCTATCGCATATTCAAATGGCCATCAAAAGAGGCAACCAAGAAGTTGGCGCATCTGTTATTGAAATGTCTGAGGCTGAATATATGGTCAGGGCGACAGGGTATATTTCAAGCAAACAAGATATCGAAACGATCCCTCTCGGCGTGAATGAAAATGGTACGCCGCTGTTGGTTAGGGATATCGCGGATGTGCAATTAGGTCCTCAAATGCGCAGGGGTATCGCTGAGCTGAATGGCGAAGGAGAAACCGTAGGCGGCATCGTTGTTATGCGATTTGGAGAAAATGCTCAAACAACCATTAACGGAGTCAAAGCTAAACTCGACGATCTTAAAAAAGGATTGCCGGATGGCGTCGAAATCGTCACGGTTTACGATCGCTCAGCTTTGATTGAACGGGCGGTAGATAACTTGGCCTCTAAACTGGTAGAAGAGTTTATCGTCGTTGCCCTAGTGTGTATCGCGTTCTTATTTCATGTACGTTCATCGCTGGTCGCAATTATAAGTATTCCTGTCGGGATCATCACGGCAATCATCGTGATGTATATGCAAGGTATCAATGCGAACATCATGTCCTTGGGGGGGATCGCTATTGCTATTGGTGCAATGAGCGATGGGGCCATTGTCATGATCGAAAATATGCATAAGCATATGGAGCGAACCCCCCTGACGAAAGAAAATCGATGGCAGGTCGTCATAGATTCAGCGTCTGAAGTCGGACCTGCGCTGTTTTTCAGTTTGTTGATCATCACCGTTAGTTTCGTACCAGTGTTTACGCTGGAAGCGCAAGAGGGCAGGATGTTCTCGCCGCTTGCATTCACCAAAACATATGCGATGGCCGCTTCCGCAGCGCTTGCGATCACCTTGGTGCCAGTTTTGATGGGGTACTTTGTGCGCGGTAAAGTACTTGCGGAGCATAAGAATCCTGTAAATCGGTTCTTGACGTTTTTATACATGCCAACACTGAAAACGGTATTACGTTTTCCCAAGTTGACCATGCTGGTCGCCGTTATAGTACTGGGAATTGGGCTTTGGCCAATTGATAAGATCGGTAGCGAATTTATCCCGCCGCTTGATGAAGGTGACTTAATGTATATGCCGACGACTTATGCCGGTATTTCGATAGGTAAAGCACGCGAGTTATTGCAACAAACCAATAAACTGATCAAGACCGTTCCTGAGGTCGAAACGGTGTTTGGCAAGGTCGGACGAGCCGATACGGCAACCGATCCTGCGCCATTAACAATGATAGAAACGTTTATACAATTAAAACCTCAAGATCAATGGCGTGAAGGCATGACGACCCAGGATCTGATCAAAGAATTTGATGCTGTGGTTAATTTGCCGGGGTTAACGAACGCATGGGTTATGCCAATTAAAACGCGGATTGATATGTTGGCTACCGGTATTAAGACCCCCGTGGGCATCAAGATTGGAGGTCCAGATCTTATGGAAATTCAAAAGATTGGTCAACAAATTGAAACGATACTTTCAGATGTTGAGGGCACTGCATCCGTTTATTCAGAGCGCGTTGCCGGCGGGCGTTATGTCAAAGTCGATATCCAACGTGAACGGGCCGCTCGCTATGGTCTTAACATAGCAGACGTTCAACAAGTTGTTTCTAGTGCGATTGGAGGAATGAATGTTACACAAAGCGTCGAAGGATTAGAGCGCTACCCAGTGAATATTCGATATCCACAATCATATCGCTCATCACCTGAATCATTGTCATTGTTGCCTATTGTCACACCACAAGGCAAACGCATTGCGTTGGCTGATGTCGCGGATGTGTATATTGAAGATGGTCCCCCAGGCATTAAAAGTGAAAATGCACGCCTTAATGGCTGGGTGTATGTGGATATTGATGGTGTAGACATTGGCTCTTATGTCGTCGCAGCGCAGCAGGTCGTCAGTGAGGAGCTGGTATTGCCTGCAGGATACTCCATAACGTGGTCGGGACAATATGAATATATGTTGCGGGCAAAAGAAAAATTAACCTATGTAGTGCCATTGACTTTAGCCATTATCGTGATCTTGTTATACCTCAACTTCCGCAATTTTATTGAAGTAGCGATCATCATGGGAACGTTGCCTTTATCGATGGTCGGTAGTATTTGGCTTATGTACTTAGAGGGGTTTAACTTTTCAGTGGCAGTGGGCGTTGGCTTCATTGCATTGGCCGGGGTCGCTGTCGAGATTGGCGTCATTATGCTGGTGTACTTGAATCATGAGTACCAGGCGTTAATCGACAAATGCAAAATGGACGGTATCAAACCCACCGTAGGAATGCTAACCGAAGCCGTATTGCATGGCGCGGGTTTGCGTGTCCGGCCAGTCATGATGACGACCGCAACCATTATATTCGGACTATTACCGGTACTTTATGGCTCAGGTACGGGGTCTGAAGTGATGAGTCGTATCGCTGCGCCCATGGTGGGCGGGATGGTCAGTGCGATTTTATTGACGCTACTTATTTTACCAGCCATTTATTTAATATGGCGAAAACAGCAGCTCAAGTCAATGAGTAACGCGTAGTTATGAGTCGTCTTGCTCGTCGATTACATCGTTTTCTAATGCTGTTAGTCGGCGGGCAGATATTTCTGTGGGCGATGAGTGGACTCTACATGGTGTGGTTTGATATTCACTATATTCATGGCGATCACTTTGTAAAAGGGCCTCCTGTACTCTCGTCATCATCAAGGTTAGAGATTAGCTTCAAAGATGCACTTAGTCGCTTTCCTGAAGCGACCTCAATCATCTTAGAAACCTTGAGAGGAGAGCCTGTTTATCGATTAATGCATGCCGGTGAAACAGTTCTGATCAGTGGTTTGTCTGGTGACATTATAGAGCCACTTTCAGATAAGCGAGCCGCTGCCATCGCAATATCGCGTTTAAACCAACCGTATGAAGTTGACAGTGTCACGTTGCTGCGTAAAACCGATGAAAATGACGCTGTGGGTCAGCGCGGGCGTCCTTTATGGCGCGTTGAATTCAAAGGTTTGTTTGCGCCAATTCTCTATATCAGCCAAGACTCCGGGAGTGTGGAATATATTCGACATGCTCCCTGGCAACTGTTTGATTGGCTTTGGCGCATCCACATAATGGATTACCAAGACGGTGACGATGTCAGTAATGCACTATTAGTGACTATGACTATCTTAGGGTTGTTAGCGTCGTTAATGGGTGTGGTGTTGCTTCCGCGTTCCTGGTCATCCGCGCGAAAGGTAATCGATTAACATGATCACGCGCATCCTTCATAAATACTTCGCGATAATTATCTTCTCACAATTGATGGTTTGGCTTACTAGCGGATTTTTGTTAGGGCAGGCTGAGCATAGCAAGCCGCTCACCAGAATACCCAGTGAACCTATTGATTTTAGTGCTTCGCAAGAACACCTATTGTCAATGGAGTCTGTGCTTATGCGATCGCCCAATACGCTGTCTATAGAACTAATTAATCTCTTGGATAATCCAGCTTATAAGCTCATGACTCAATACGCTCGACATACTAACGAGAGACAGTATGAATTAATTGATGCGATTACAGGAAATAAAATACAATTAACGGAGAGTGATATTCGCGATTTAGTAAGCCGTCTCTTCGATTTAACTTCGCCTATTCAAGACTTGCGCCTTGTTCATCCTCCTGTAGAACCGTTACCCAAAGAACAACAACCTGTTTGGCGTGTACGTTTATCTGATATCGAAACGACAGACATCTATATCCGATCATCAACGGGTGAAATAGCAGGTGTGATAGATAGTAATAGAGAGTGGATAAACCTGTTGATGCTATTGCACTTTATGGACTATGAGAAGACTGGCTATTTTGATCATTGGTGGATCAAACTGTTCGCATTGTTCACCATGCTATTAGGTATTACAGGGATCACATGGCTAATTAGTCTAGTTAAAAACAAGCAAATGCACGTAGGGTGGTCGTATAATAAGCAAGAATTGATTGTGCGAGATCAGCAAGGTTGTGCACAAGAAGTTCTGGTTAGCGCCAATGATTCGCTTCTGGATAGTTTGCAGCACAATGCTTTTTTTATTGAGTCTGTGTGTGGAGGAGGGGGAACATGCGGTCAATGTGTCGTTCTCCTTAATCCATCGGCTCGCATTTCTGTTGCAGAGCGATACCGTTTGTCCCAAGAAAGCTTGGCCTCGGGTTATCGCTTAGCTTGTCAGCAAGGTACTGATCTAAAGAGCGAGGTTCAGCTTGTTGATTGCCCAACACCTAACACTTTATCTTTTAAATTACTATCAAGCACATTTATCACGCCCTTCATTAAAGAATTAAGATTTAAATATCAAGGTACTGAACCACTGGCTTTCAAACCTGGCAGTTTTGCCCAGTTCACTATAGAAGCTGGCCAATCTTTGGCGTTCCCGGAAAACCTACCGAGACGCTTTCAGCGCTTTTGGCCGCGCTTTGAATCAGCATCCTTTTCCCATCCAAGCACCGTCAGGCACTATTCGGTTGCCAATCGGAATGATCGAACGGGAGTTCTTACATTCAATATAAAAATGCAACCCGCAATATCCTGTGAGCACAGACCGGGTATTGGCTCTTTTCATCTTGGAAATTTAAACGTGGGCACGGTTATCGAGGTAGGGTTCCCAGAGGGCGGATTTAATTTACCTGATGAATTATCTAACAGAGAAATCATTTTAATAGGTGGCGGTTCAGGCATAGCACCACTAAAAGCGTTAATTGATGAACTCATATTTGGAAAATGTTCGACAGTACCAATAAGCCTATTTTATGGGGCAAAGCACCCGATTGAACTGGCAAACCATTGTTGGTTTAAAGCGGTTGAAAAAGAGTATTCCAATTTTATCTATCAACCTATTGTTTCAAACGCTTCTTCTATTTGGTGCGGACAAACCGGTTATGTTCAAAAACCACTAGATTCATTTCTATCCGCGCATCGTTCTCTCGACCGTTGTTTATTTTTTCTTTGTGGGCCTCCCGCAATGATGAATGACGTGTCCAATTTACTATTACGTTACGCCATTAATGAAAATGCAATACAAATCGATTCATTTTCGCCATTTACCATTACTTAAAACTATCGAGGTTTAATTATGAAAACACTATTGTCAACTCTCTTACTTATCACTCTTTTCTTGAGTACAAGTACCTATGCGCATACATCGTTGAAAGCGTCCATGCCAAAAAACAATGCGATGTTAATGTCATCGCCACCGAAATTGTCGGTCACCTTCACTGAGCCGGTTCGTTTAGCCAAATTAACATTGAGTTCTCAAAACGGTGATCCTGTCCCATTCGGCTTTTTACCTGTGATGGAGCCAAGTACCTCATTTGATTATGATTTACCTGCGTTACCACCCGGCAACTATAGCACCCAGTGGATGTTATTGGGCGAGGATGGGCACAAAATGGATGGCTCATTCAACTTCATGGTTCACGGTAGCAAGTCTATGCAACATGACAAGCAAGCTCACAGCCAGCATGAAGATCACTAAAGAGGGTTTTTAAAATGGCAATATGGGAAGTATTGATCCTATCCACTAAGCTTGCGGTCTATCTCGGGCTTTCGGCGCTTTTGGGGGGATTTCTGATCCTTCTTATAGCGCCTTTTATTCAAGATAAGCTGTCTCAAGCCAGACTGCTTTGGCAAACATACATTATTAAATATATGGCAGTGTTTGCCTTAATTGGTGTATTGGCGACTATTTTGGATTTCTTTTTTCAGGTGGGGGCGCTGTCTCAAAGTGGTTTTACCGGCATGTTTGATGCTGTCATGCAAAATATGGTTGCACAATCTGCACTAGGGACCGTTGCGATCAGTAGGCTGTGTGTGTTTATCGTGGGTTTAGTATTCTGTGGGATGGTTTATTGGCAACTCACTCGCAAAATAACGCCTAATTTTTTTGTGACACTCATTGTTGCTATTATTCAGTGGGGGAGCGTTGGATATACATTCATGCTCTCTGGTCACACTGTCCAGCTTGATAGTTTATATGGATATGCGTTGGCTGTGCATGTGATCATTGCACTCAGTTGGATGGGCGCACTTTGGCCATTATCTGATGCTTGCATACATCTTCCCCCTATCGCGCTACGCCCACTTATGGAGCGTTTTGGTCGCATCGCCATTGTACTGGTGAGCCTGTTGATCCTTGTTGGCGGTCTACTTGCGTGGGAGCTCATTGGGTCTGTAAGCAATTTACTCAATCAAACCTATGGACTTGGCCTGCTTGTTAAATTGGGCTTTGTTACAGCGATCTTAATGCTTGCCGCATGGCATAAATTCAAATTTACACCCAAGTTATTAACACACAGTAATGCGGCGACAGACATGCGCCGTTCGATCCAAATTGAAATGGTCATTGGGCTCTGCATCTTTGTGATCACAGCTGTGCTAACTACTGTGCTTGGTCCTCAATCTTGACTCAGGATTTATATGAAAAATATTTACTTTTTAATTGCTTTTTTATCTACCGCACTACTTTCTGTTAATGCGTTTGCCCATGAGCCCTCTAATACAAACGAGCTCTCTGGCAAGACCTTTAGTGGTTTGAATACTGAAGCGGGACGCACTGTACTCTCATTTCACCAAGCGTTATCTAATGGACAGGCGGAACGGGTTATGAGTGCATTGTCGCCCGATGTCATTATTTTAGAAGGGTCGCGCATAGAACGCAGTGCTGAAGAATATCGGCAGCATCATTTGCAAGCCGATATGCGTTTTTCTTCTGCAGTCGAAACCACAACCATTGAGCACTATGTGCGTGTTTATGGTGACACCGCAGTCTCAATTTCAAGAAGTCACACTGTAGGCCCATATAAAGGTAAACAAATTGACCAACAAGGAAATGAAACTCTGGTACTTAAGCGTATCGATGGCGATTGGATGATAAGCCACATCCATTGGTCCCACTAACTTTTCAATTTATAGGACAAATAAAAATGACATTATTCATTAGAGCAGCATTAATACTACTCCTAAGCGCAACCGTGCTTGGCGTGTCTGCATCTCAGTTAGACGCGGACAAAACAGCAATTACAGAAATTATCAGTGCAATCGAAAAGGGGTGGGAGTCTGGAGATGGGCGACCTTTTCATCAACATTATCTCGACCATAAAGGTGCTCGTTATATTGAGTCAGGTGGACAAAACACAGGATTAAGTGATCTGGTCGAAAATCACGTGGAGCCTGAAAAAGAGGTACTCAAGCGACTCACAATTGATATTTTGGATATGGATATTTCAGTAGATGATGATATGGCATGGGCGATTACAACTGTAAATGTGTCAGGTGAAATTCGAAAAACAGGAGCAACCTTTGATAAAAAAGGTTATCAAACGTATTTGTTAAAACGAACTGGGACTGGATGGAAAGTCGTACATACGCATTCCTCTACGCGCGACAAAAAACCGCACGACCATCATTAGGCATATAAAGTATGGCCGCCACTCGCAACGTTACCATAGACATCATGCGAACAATCGCCATTGTGTTGATGGTGATTTTTCACTTCGCGTATGACTTACACTTTTTTGGCTGGGTAGATTGGAATGTGCCAAATGGTAGCGGATGGAAAGAGTTTCGGCATATCATTTTGACATTGTTTTTCTTAAGCGTGGGCGCATCATTGGTGTTTGCACATCGCCAACGTGTTGATTTCAAATCCTATGCTAAGCGTATAATGTGGATTGCGGTATGGGCATTTGCCATATCGCTTTTTACCTATCAGTTTTTCTATAGCAATTGGATATTTTTTGGCGTTTTACACTTTATCGCTGTCGCCAGTATTCTATGTTTGCCGCTTGTTCGCTATCCGGTAATTGCGACAAGTGTTGGTGTATTGTCCGTTGCGTTATTTTTAACGAATGTGATCACGAGCAAATGGCCTTTTAACTTATGGGAACTCGGACTACCGTCATCCCCCAACGATTATGTCGCACTTTTCCCGTGGATTGGTGTTGTTTTGCTGGGTATTGGTGTTGGTCATTTTTTTGTAAAGGGATTCGATCCCTGTGCATCATTGAAATTGTCAACAAAATTTACGTTTCTCGGACGTCACAGTCTAATGGTGTACGTGTTACATCAACCCCTATTTTTCGCAATATTAGGCAGCGTGTATTGGCTTACGTATTAGGGTATGTAAGTCTAAGTTGAAGATATTGCAGATGAAACAATGATCAGGACGGACCTATGAGAAAAGTATAGAATTATTTGTTTTACGAGTAGTTTCGGCACGGCTAGCACTTGTACATCAGTAATAGTGTGGATATACTGAACGCACAACAACTCTTTTTATTTAGGGGACCGCTGTGCTTTTAGTGCCAACAAACCCAGATTACCGTTAGCGTTCAAACAGTCTTGGGCGCTCTGCCTTAAATTCAGTATATTTTTGCCATAAGCTGTCACACTGTTTACTCGATAGCACATCATCGACGGCTTCCTTAGTCGCCATTGCTTTTTCTGCCAACAATTCTGTTACCTGAGAAAATATCGCACACTTTGCCACCTCTTTCGTAAAAATAGTCTTTTCAAGCAAGCAGGCTCTTATGAATATTAGGCTATCAACCATGCATATTACTCGGAAAATAAATCGAGGAAGTCGTTCAGGATCTTGGTATTCACTGCGTTCTTCAGTTAGCCAGAAGCCTAAGTTCTCTTCAAAACTCATTAAACTTTCATTAATTCGCTCTAAGGCTTTATCATTCAATACACCGAAACGTGTCATTTCCGCTTCATAAAAAGCCAGATCCAATAATGCTTCAAAGTAAAGCATTCGTGCGTCATCTAATTTGTCTTTGACTCTCTCAAAACGTGATATTGCATGTTCTTGTATCGCGATGACTTCTCGAAGAACACTCGGATCGCAACGTGCTGTTGTGTTGTCTTCAATTGAAGTAACGCTTAAATCATCAAAGAAACGATCATAACCATCTTCTATCAGAAAACGACGAAGATAAATTGATATCGCCAAATTTTTAAAGACCAACCCGTTTTGTGTCTCTGTTTCACTCATAAGCTTATCGAACGCATTTTCCGCATCCTTAACTTTCTCTAAGTTTATTTGCTCCAAACGCTCAATCTTCTGTTGATGCCCATCTTGAAGCCTATCAATGTCGCTTTGATGTCGCTCAGCGAGTCCTGAAATCAGTCGTTGTGTCACTGATTGTAATTCAACCAAGTCTTGATCAGTGGCATCTTTAAGCATCTCCAAATCACTTTTTGCTTTATCTTTTACCTCTTTGGTGCGATTACTTTGAACGTGATTCATCCATGCGATAACTGCTGAAATGACAGCAACAAGGATTGCTGTAAGTGTTAATACACTCGTCGCCAAATTGCGCGTAGCTTGATTAGTAAAATCTCGTGAAGCTAATAGTGTCTCTGATTTTACAGTTTGGTGCTGTTGCGTTATGCCAGGCTGTAATCGTGAGCGAATTTCCTGCATATCAAGAATATCCAGTGACTGCTTTATTTGGTTTAGCTCAGATGCACTAAACGTCGTCGGTTGTATTGTAGAGGCTTGATTATATAACGTTTTGACGGTATCGACGTCTTGTTCAATGCGCGCGAGCCGACGATTAAACTCAGCGCTGGAAAGGGTCGCATTTTCCAATAAAAGCAAATCTCGATTAATCTCTTCAACTTGTTGCTTGAGGCCAGCTAAACCTCGATAGAAGTCTGCATGAACATAGTCTTCCGTATCTGCAAAACAAAAGGTCGAAATGAGCAGGGTTAAGACTAAAATCCATTTTAACACTGTTAATTCCTTGTTGCTGCAATTGGCAATTATTTGGAAAAGCACTTGTTGACGCGATATTAAATCAGCTTAACGGTTTATTGTAAATGCCGTTGCAGGGTGCCAGCAAATCTAAGATCAGGATCGAATTTTTTTTTCATAGCAATCAAGCGTTCTGTGTGCTGACCAAAATAACATGCTAAAGGACAGTCCTTTCCCATGTCATAATTTTGATAGGCATGACCGTTAAAGAATGAGGATAATCGCTCGTAGGTTTGATTGACCCATTCTGTTACCTCGGCAATGTCCTGTCCAGGTGGTGTAACAGCGGTGATGCTGCAAACAAATGAGGCGTTTCGATGAATAAATGCTGTTTCATCAGCCTCAACATCTTGGATCGCACCACACAACGGATCGAGCATAATCCCTGCTGTGTTGTCTGGGCACGATTGAAAGCATCGCAAAAGTGTTGCGATAAATTCTTGTGTCAGTCCACCTTCAATGATCCCGTTGCGCCAATAAAGCGCATGCCCTTGTTCATATTCATTGGACTGACATTCAATGTATTGTTTATGAGTGATGGATATATCTGCATCAGTTTCCCATCTTGCAATATTATGTAAGCTAGTGTCTGGGTCTTCACTAAATCCCATAATTGATATTTTTGCTTCGTGAGCGGTTGAACGAGCGATGTATGCATACAAAAATTGTGTTCTCGGCCCGTGTAAAACTGCATCACTATATTGGTTTAAAATACCCTTTGCCTTGTGGATTGGCCATTCAACGATCCCACCTTCAATATAGGCTGGAGCAGGGTGCAATACGAATGTAATGTGGGTGATCACACCAAATTGAGAACCGCCACCACCGCGCAGTGCCCAAAAAAGTTCAGAATGTTCGGAAGAGTCTACGACTCTTCGCTGACCATCTGATGTGATTAGATTAAATGCCAATACATTGTCACAACTTAACCCATGTTTACGTGATAAAAAACCAATCCCGCCGCCTAACGTTGCTCCCACAACACCGACATCTGGGCAGGTCCCCAAAGGAACCACTTTGTTATGTTGAGACAAAAAGTGGTCTAAATTCCGATTTTTAACACCTGAGCCTACTCTCACTGACTCGCCGCCAGCACAAAGTTCTATACTTTGGAAGGTGGACATATCAATTACAATACCACCGTTAATTACAGCCGCCCCCGTCACCCCATGCCCGGAGCCTTTTACGGAGATCTGTAAATTTTGCCGATTGGCAAAGTCGATTGTATTGACAATATCAGCTTCTGACTGAGGCACAATTATCACACTAGGGAAATGAGAGATGGCTTGATTAAACACGTGACGCCGTAGCGTATATTCTTTGCTTCCTGCTCCCCACACATCACCCGCTAATTTATCTTGTAGATATCGCACGTCAGAATTATCTATTGTAGCAAGATTTATGCTATTGACATTAACTGGGGGAAGCGGCCCTTCATTAATAGATTGTAATAAGTTCCAATTGGTCGTGCCAAACGTCTTTAAGTTAATGCGGTTGAGTAATTGCCAGAGGTATTCGGCAACGAGGTGGGGCGGCAGCAGCTTGTTCTCTTTATGCATGTCTTTCAAAAATGCTGACATGGGCAATATATCACTTGATACCTGTCGTATCTTCTTTTGCATCGGTGTATCGACATTTCCTGGAGCTACGGTTGCAAAGGCAGCAATTTCATCAGTAATTTCTTGTTTAAAGCAATCACACATCATGTTCACAGCCGCTTTACTCACACAGTATGCTGACGCACCTTCTACGGCGCTAACAGGTTGGTCGCTTGTTAAATAAAGCACACGGCTATGCTTGAACTTGTTCAGGCATAGTTTTGTGATAAAAAAGGGTATATCAATATTCACTCTTTGCGTTGTACACCATTTTTCATAGTCTATCGAGTGGATACGTTTCAGCGGTGCGACAAGGCCTGCGCAGTGAACCAAGAAATCAACATGATCATATTTGTCGAGCGCCTGTTTAATACTATTTGGCGCAGTCTTGTGATTGAAATCAATGTGTTCGATGACAAGCCGGGGTTCAAATCTTTCATAAAGTGTCTCCAATTTCGAGCTCTGGCGACACAGCGCAACAACAAGTGTTTCTGCATCCATTGACAGAAACTTATTGGTCAAAGCTAATCCAATACCTGAACCCGCTCCGGTAATTACCGCTATTTTTTGTCTCATCATTTTTTATTATCCGATCACCCAATTAAAAGTCGCATCTGGCTTCCAGTGCATCTCGCTGACACCAGTTGACGTGGCTTGAGGATAGATAACTTTAAACAAAGGATAAATAAGTCAATGATTTGATTACAGAAATGTAATCATACTGTAATCCAATTGTCGTGAAGGTTTGATCCAAATCAATTAAATTTACTCTGTGATTAATAGGATGTATATCATGAAAACCAAAGGATAAATCGGGTGCAACAATTTACGACAACACTGTTTTGTATTGCCATGTTACTGATCAATTCTATATCAGTAACTGCGCATACGTTTGAAGAGGTCGGATTTCATGCACACACCTATACACAAAGTGTTAAAGAATACACCATCAATAACCATTCGGGTGAAGAATCACTACAATCTTGTTACTGCCCAGATTGCTTCTACTCGGATAATTCTAATTCAAATGTGTCGTTAGCCATTGTCGCACTATCTCCTTGGCTTATGCCCGTTACTATTGAATCTGACAATTTTTTTGAGGTGTTTGTTACCTTAAAACGCTCAATTCCACCGGATGATCGTCCACCTATAGCATTTCTACTTCATACCTAATTTCAAAGAAGATAAGAGCAGTGCTTATGTCGCTGCAAACTTTAGGAAAGAACACAGTACATACTGGAAAATGATATGCGAATGATTAAAACAATACGACTCGCAACCTTGTTGTCGGCAGGGATTGTCGTACAACAGCCTTTATATGCGGCTGAATCAAGTGACCGATTTGTCTTCGTTGGCTACGGCGATGTGAAATACGAAAGCGCCGATGTCGCTGGCACTGATGCGTTTTCAGCGCGATTTGTTCCGATTTTTTTATTTAGTTTAAATGACAAGATGCACGTAGAAGCCGAGCTTGAAGTTGGATTAAACGAAGATGGGGAAACAGAGACTGAGCTTGAATATGCTGATATTCACTACTTCTTAAACGACAACACGACCATTACAGCAGGCAAATTTTTACTGCCGTTTGGACAATTTAGTGCCAACTGGCATCCCAGTTGGATCAATCGCAGCATCTGGACGCCTGGCATATATGGTGCCCACGGCTCTAGCCAAGCAATGGATCCCATGTTGCCTATTTTAAGTGATGTCGGTGTGGCAGCACAGCAAGTTTACCAAGTAGGATCCGCAAAGGTGTTTTTCGATGTCTTTATGACAAATGGACCTCGTTCAGAAGCAGAACATGACGAAGAAGAAGTAGTGGAAGACGACCATGATATTGCGTTTGCTCGCTTGTTTTCGCCTACAACCACACTCGATCCAGATGTGGATGAGGATGAACATGGCGAAGCCTTCCCTGAAGTTGAGTTTGAGGCGACGAGTTCAGACAACAATAGTAATAAGGCGTTTGGCGGCCGAATCGCCGTAGCTTTTCTCCCGTCAATTGAAATAGGCACGTCTTACTATCAGGGCGCTTATGATGAAGGTGGACAGCTGGATATTAGGGCTAATGGTATCGACATCAATTTGATCAGTACACACGCTATTTTGCGAGGCGAGTACATTCGCACTGAAACCGACGCGTTTGTAGAGCGAGATCATGAGGATGTAATTGATTCGTTTTCTCGCAATGGGTGGTTTTTACAAGGAACATTTTTTGTAGGTCATCTATTCGAAGAGCTAGGGAGTACCGAAATTGTTATTGAACATGCGCAAACCAAAAAAGTAGAAGAAGCCGAACGATGGATGGTCGGTATTAATTACTGGTTGGATCCGCGTTCAGTCATCAAAGTGGGTTCGAAGATACAGACGTTGCTGATGGCCCTGACGACAAACGTTTCGCCGTGCAATTCAGTTATGGCTTCTAGGAGGACTAATTATGAAAAATCAATCTACCATTAACATATTTGTGTTGTTTGCTTCTTTATTCGCATCGCTTAACGTGGACAGTAGCGAGCCCCTGTCAGGCGCCGAATTGATAAATAATAATTGTGCGCGATGCCATAACAGCCGTCCAATACAAGAGTTTTCCATGAGTGAATGGAAAGTCATTATGCCTCATATGCGAGAAAAGGCCCACTTAACCGGAACAGAGGTCCAAGCCATTCTTAACTTTATGGAAATTGCAGCGACACCTGCAAAGGCTGTAAAAGTCATTGAGCCTGTCACTATTGCAGTGGATCCACGAGAAGTCCTCACTCGCTATGGCTGCCAAGGCTGCCATCAGGTGCAAGGTGCGGGCGGAACACTTGGCCCATCGTTAGACAATGTTATCAGCGATAGAGGCAAAGCTTTCTTTTTACGAAAGGTCAAAGAGCCTCAATTTAATAACGCTTCTTCTGCAATGCCACAAATGCCTATAACAGATGAAGAGCTTGAGGTTTTGGCCGAATTTTTATCGCCCAAATAGCACCTTGACCTGAGTCTAAGACATAGGATTAAGGTGACAAGTCGTCTATTTCAAACCTAAACCGCTCATGTGAGCACAATTAAAGGAAAAATTATGAAAACATTAACGTCATTATTACTGGCCAGCGCCCTTGTCGCTGCGCCAATTGCGACTTCTTACGCGCATCAACACACTGATAAATCTGACATGCCGATGATGGACAGTCAGATGATGAAGAAAATGCAAACACATATGGAAGAAATGCAAGCAGTTTTAGATGCAGTAAAAAGTGAATCTGATCCTGAAAAGCGCGAAGCCATGTTGCATGAGCATGCCCAAAAGATGCAAGACATGATGGGCATGATGGAAGGCAAAGATTCGATGGGAATGAAAGATGGAAAAGGAATGAAAGGCGGCATGGGCATGAAGCATAAACACAGTGATATGTCGACTGATGACAAAATGAAAATGATGGAACAGCGTATGGCCATGATGGAAGACATGATGGGGCAAATGATGGGACATACGGCTGAAAAAGCGAAGCCAATACACAAGCATAAAAAGAACTAATCAATGCGTTATGAGGCAGGAAAAGCGACTGCCTCTTTTCTTTTAATAATCGCGGGAGTTTTACATGAACAAATTAATCAAGCTTTTATCAATTGCAATCTTGTCTGTTGGGCTACTAGGGGGCTGTGCAAGCCAGATATACCATGACTACATCATGAGTGGGCAGGTTGTTACCGTCGATGATAAACAAGTAGTGGTGTGTGTCTCTGACACCGATGGTCTCAAAGAACATCAAGTCTTTAATGTTTATCGCACCGTTTTTGATGCGACAGCAATTTCTGAAGGGGAAGACGGCTACTCGCGCGAATTTGTGGGCAAAATTCGATTAGGTAAGACGAAGGATGAGCATTTTGCAGAGGCTACTGTACTTGATGGCGAACTTGCACGTTATGACATGGTTGAGTTTGATCGTGGGTTTTAATCGATATTTTTGAATAGGAGCATGCCGTTGTGAAGATTAGAGAGTGTCACCAAACCTACCGTTTAGCGGCTATTGTGAGTCTGGTATTATCTAGTGTCTTATTCACAACCGCGTGTTCAGCGATAACACAACAAACTAGTTCGAAAGAAAAATCTCAAGAAACACAATCTTCAGACACTGCGCCCGAGTTAGCACCGGCTGACTTTGCAAAGATCCAATCAGCTTTGCGCTCATTAGACAACTCACTGGCAGCGCGATCAAAAAGCAATATCGGCGTTAAACAAAGCGATGCCAGCCCTCAACTCAACGAATCATCTACGCCCCCCAAAGCGACGAGCAAGATGAAGATGGGCATGGGAAAAGGGAAAAAGAAGATGACAATGAACGGAAAGTCTTGCATGGGGATGATGTGTAAGATGATGATGAAAAATAGTTCGATGATGGGTATGCCTCCTGAACAAAATACACCGGAGATATCCAAACCTTCATCAACGATAAGCTTGCCAGGTGCGAGTAGTGCACCTCATATTTACCACCTTGGTGAACAAGCCTTTTTCTTAAACCACACAACAACATTAGAACTAACAGATACGCAGTATCAAACGTTGTTATCGATTCAATCTGAGTGGGAGTCTTCCCAAAAAAGCCTTGCGCAGCAGCGTAGTGCATTAGAGGCATTATTGTGGGAATTGACAGCCCAAGGATTGCCTCAATACGACAATATTAAAGACACCATTAGTGAAATAGAGGCCATAAACAGCACCCTACGCCTACAGTTTATTGCTTCGGTGGGGAAAGCCGTCTCAGTATTAACACCCCCGCAGATTGCGAAAATAAATGCGCTATGGGCGGCTGAACAAAAGGATGCGTCATGACTAGGGGTAGTAAACGCGCATCAATCATTCACCGCTATTGTGTCATTCTAAACGTCGTTCTTTTTTTCGTGATTATAAATGCGCACGCACAGCAACAGACTGAGGATAGTGAGCATGCCAGTCATCATCCTGAGGCAGCGAATGGGCCGATTGTTGCGGCAAGCACAGATTCTCCAGCTTTAGCCAACCAAGTTAAAGGTCAGCCGGGCAATGCCAACGCAATGATGGGGCCAGGTATGGCAAAAGGCATGGATAAAATGATGGAGAAAATGGGAGCGCCTAAACCTAAAGATCTCTATCCAACTTTAATGCGGATGCAATCAACCACGCCGGAACAAAGAGATAGTATCTTAGGCAAAGCGTCGGCGCGTATGCAACAAGGAAGTGAACAACTGACTACCGGGTTTGAATCGCTCGCCCGTGCCGCAGCCGTTGATGACTATACCCAAATGCAAGTAGCTGTTGAGACCGTTAAAGAAGGGATCGCGCATTTTGATAGTGGTCTTGCGGCAAAACGGGCAATACAAGATGGGCAAGATCCCAGAAGAGTGGCATTAACCTGGTTTAAATCGCAAATGAATTTGCTACCCAGTTCACCAGTGAATGATTCCTCAACACTATTTGGCATGACGCCGTTTCATACTGCAGTGATGCTTGTTCTGCTGATCTTCACTGTCGTCATGGTGTATGTTTATGGATTTAAAATGCGCAGAGCTGCCGCATTGCTAGAAGAGCTTAGGTCCACTGAGACCGCAAGCGCTTCTGCGCCCACTAAGCAAACATCACCTAACGAGATACCTACTAACGCACCTGTAGGGACTGACGCTGTTTTAATACCCGCTACAGCGCATGTATTACCTTCTACGACTATGTCACCGCGTAAAGGTGTCTATAGTGGCAGTATGCAAGTCACCGGTATTTTTCATGAGACCCATGATGTTAAAACGTTTCGACTTGCCAGCGCCGATGGTCAAGTCATCCCATTTAGTTTTGAACCTGGACAATTTGTGACTTTTACGCTCACGATTGATGGTGTTGAAAAACCGGTGAAGCGGTCTTACACCATCGCATCATCACCCACTGAGCAGTATTACTTTGAAGTCACCATCAAACGCGAGGAATTCGGTGTTGTTTCTCGTCATATGCATGACGTCGTAAATGTGGGAGATACGCTTTCAATTAAAGCGCCTGGCGGCAAGTTTTACTTCAATGGTCAAGATGCAAGTAGCGTTGTATTGATTTCAGGGGGGGTTGGGATCACGCCCATGATGAGCGCGGTACGTTATTTAACCACGACGTGCTGGGACGGTGACATTTATTTTCTGTTTTGTACGCGAACGTCTAACGATTTTATTTTTGAACAGGAATTAAAATATCTACAAGCACGTCACCCAAGGTTGAAAGTACTCGTTAGTATGACACAGGCGGATGGCACATCTTGGATGGGACCTCAGGGGCGTTTTTCATCGGCATTGATAAATGAATTCGTGCCGGACATAGCATTAAAAACAGCACACATTTGTGGGCCGCCGGCAATGATGGATGCAACCAAGGATATTTTATCTGAATTGGGTATGCCTGAAGCGAATATTAAAACAGAAGCTTTCGGTGGTGCGAGTCCGAAGAAAACGGCCACTAAAACGGAGGTCGCCCCAAACACGCCTGTAAACAATACGCGCCAAGTGCGATTTAGTTTATCAAATGCACAGGCACAAGCCGGCACAGATGAAACCGTATTGGACGTTGCTGATGGACTTGATGTTGATATTGAGAATTCGTGCCGGGCAGGCTCTTGCGGCAGTTGCAAAGTGAAATTACTGCGCGGCGATGTTGATATGGAGGTTGATGATGGGTTGGAGCCAGAAGATAGGGTCAGTGGTTATATTTTAGCCTGTCAAGCCATCCCTAAAACTGATGTGGAGGTGGAAGCATAGTGAATAGTCAAGAACGAACCATTGTAGGCAGCTTGGTGGTCTTAATGATCTTACTTTGGCTAGGGTTTGTGTGGCACCGTGACCCAGCATTCCCTGGCAGCTTTGCTGGATTTGTCGTTGGTTTGACTGCGCTGGTATTGATGTTTATTCCGTTGCTTTACATGATCATTAAACGCAACAAAGCACTTAAGAAAGTCGTGACCAAGCAAATAGCCATGCCTACGCTACTGCGCATTCATATTTATGCTGGAGTATTGGGACCTATTCTTGCACTCATCCATAGCGCCCATCGTTTTGATAGTGCTACTGGAGTCTCCATCATCATCTTTATGATGGTCGTTGTGATCAGTGGGTTTGTTGGTCGGTATGTACTAGGACTTATTTCCTCAAATGTGAAAGAGAAAAAGCGTCAAGTGACCGAACTCCAAGGTGCACTTTCAAGCGCCAAACAATCGCTAAAAGACGCGGTCTGCGACGTAAGATATTCGACTTTCGCCCAAACATCAGCGAGACACATTCCATACATTGCTTTAAGTGTACCTACTTCAGCGCAAAGTAAGCTGTTTCGACAAGAGAGTAAGGTTCTATCTATTATCGATGCAATTTCTGATGTTGAATACAGCATTCTGATTCACGACACTGCGAAAACTTGGTTTGCTCGTTGGTTGAAATTTCATATCGTGATTTCGATAACGCTCTATGGCGTATTGTTCTTTCACATTTTCAGTGAAGTTTACTTTGGACTACGCTGGTTATGATCAAGTGGATAATAGTCATTCTGGGCTTAGTCGCAGCGGGCTTTGGTGTTAGCCATTTTTTTCACACACCAGAGGATCTTTCAAAAATTCCATGGGAACAAATGGTAGAGCCTGGTTCACTGAGCAAAGCGCATGCGTTTTTGGCGGATGACTGCTTGAGTTGTCACACGCCAGTAGAAGGCGTTGAGCGCGACAAGTGTGTGGCCTGTCATGCAAATGATACGCATATCGTCGCGCGTCAACCTACTGCGTTTCACGCCGACATAACAGAATGTGCTAGTTGTCATACTGAGCATCAAGGTGAGGATGCTAAGATTTCACTGATGAACCATATTGCATTGGTCGATATTGGGTTCAATATGCTCCCCAACCCAAACGTGCCGTTTGACGAAGGCGCAGCCACGATGGCTTTTTTAGAAAATGTTCTAGCGAATAAGCAAACGGCTGATCCCCTATTTGTGCATCCCGACGTCAGTGATAAAGAAGCATTATTGAATTGTTCACAGTGCCACAGCAACGATGATCGCCACTTTACGTTGTTCGGAGAGGATTGCGTGCAATGCCACAGTACAGACAAGTGGTCACTGCCGACGTTTATTCACCCCTCGAGTCAATCTCGTGATTGCAATCAATGTCATGAAGCGCCGCCCAGTCACTACATGCAACATTTTAAAATGATTTCCGCCAAAGTCGCTGGCGAGCCAAAAGCCAAAGTGGAGGCGTGTTATGCCTGTCATCAATCGACTTCCTGGAACGATATTAAGCGTGCCGGCTGGTACAAGCATCATTAAGGGGGAGAAACTGTGATCACAAATTCCATTGCGCTGGCAACCTCACTGTTGGTAGCAATAGTATTGTTTCTGCCTCGCCTACGACAATCTGTCCAATGGCGAGCGACAGTAACACCACTGGCTTCAATAATTGGCAGTGGCTTTTTGATCATTGCACCACTGTTGCATTCGGTAATGGGTAAATGGGCGCTACTGGGCATTATTTTATTGTCGACTCTGGCATATTTGTTGGGTTCAGTCATTCGCTTCAATATACGTCATGCAGAGCCTGAGCTTGCTCGCAATCCACAAGGCAGTATCGCAACGCTTGAGAAAGCCAGTCAATGGGCCCTCGGTGCTGCATACGCAATTTCTGTGGCGTTTTACATTAGCTTGTTTGCCGCGTTTGTCTTTGACCGCTTGGCTATTGACGATACAACGCTCATCAAATTGTTTACCAGTGGGCTGCTTGTCATCATTATGTTGGTCGCTTGGCTTCGCGGTGCAAGAGGATTAGAAACCATCGAGTTATTCGCAGTCACAATTAAGTTGGCGATTATTATTGGTGTACTAACAGCACTAGCAACTTACGATATACAAGTAAAAAGTGCGTGGTTTAAACATGAGGCGATACAATCCCTCAGCCATTTTGAAACCCTTAGCATGCTTGCCGGTATGCTTATGGTGACACAAGGGTTCGAAACCACGCGTTTTATGGGCAATAGCTATAATGCAGAGCAGCGTATTAAAGCGGGACGATATGCCCAGTGGATTGCCATTTTCCTTTACGTTGTTTTTATTGGTTTAACCTGTCCCATTTTTCTCGATTTTCCGATAACCGAACTGAATGAAACAACCATTAGTTATACCCTGGGTCAAGCCATTTGGGTATTGCCGATATTATTACTTGTGGCCGCGACGGCAAGCCAGTTAAGTGCCGCATTAGCCGATACCATAGGTGGCGGTGGTTTGCTAAAAGAACTCTTCCATTTATCTATATCTCCTCAGTTTTATTATGTTCTTGTCATCGCGATTGCCGGCATATTAGTTTGGTCATCCAACGTATTTGAAATCATTAATCTCGCGTCAAAGGGATTTGCACTTTATTACCTTATACAAACACTCATCGCATTCAAGCTCGTACTACTGCGGCCCAAAGAACAACGCTTCAAATCGCTTCAATTGCTTGGTCTTTGCGCGATTGTTGTTTCCTTATCCTTTGTGATTGGCTGGTCAATACCAGCACCGCACAGTTAATAGAGGACAGAGGCTAATGCAATCCGCAAAAATATGTACGCCAGCAGTTCGCGTCGCAAACAAGGTTAAGCAATATACCATAATAGGGGTAGGAAACATTTTACAGCGTGATGATGGCGTTGGTATACATGCTATCCAAGCCTTACAGCCCATGCTTGAAGACTATTCAAATGTGTCGTGCATTGATGCTGGGACACTGAGCTACGAATTATTAGAATGGGTGTCAAATTCAGATCATACCATTGTCATAGATGCCGCCTATATGCGATGTCCCGCTGGCACGGTTAAAGTCTTCAAAGATGATGAAATCGCGCAGCAATTTGAACAGGCAACGGCGCACTCTGTTCACCAAATTACGTTACGCGATACCTTATTAACCAGCCAAACATTGTTTTCAAAACCGACTGAAGTGACGTTAATTGGCGTAGAGCCTGAAGCAATCGAGTGGGGGACGTCCTTAAGTCCAAAAGTCAGTGTCGCGCTCTCTTCCATCATGGATATCGCGTTTGCGTGTCTTTCTACCGATAAGGTTCACGCCAATACCCCAGCGATTGAAAAGGAGTCATGATGAACGAAGAACTCATTTTTATAACATCAAATGCTGACACTACGGGCAATGTGATCCCGCTTTTGCATCAGATTCGTCATGCCTTATCCCAGTTACTTGCGCAGCAAGAAGAAACCACGATAGACCTGCGGCGATTGCCATTGAGTGCAAGTGAAGAATCACAGTTGGAGACTTTTCTGGGCCATGGAGAGGTGAAAGCAGATATTCAGGCACTGGGTGACACAGTGCTAATCGAATCACGATATACAGGTGTCTGGCTTGAAACGCATTACAACGAGGAAGCCGAGATCATGGGCAAATATGTGCATATCTGTGACTGTCCACCGCTAATAAAATCTCAACCAGAAGATATGGTGTTATCGCTCAATAATATCGTGTCAGACATTCAATCAATGTCTGATACATCGACGAATGACGCGGCTGAGGAGGATTAATATGTCTCTACCCACATTAAATGCGAAGTTACAAGCGTCAGGTATATCCAGACGCACATTTCTTAAGTTCTGCGCTACGACAGCATCATTGCTCGCCTTACCTCAAAGTGCGGTTGCCGATCTCGCCAATGCACTGGGGAATGCAAAACGGCCTTCTGTTATTTGGTTGCCCTTTCAAGAATGTACTGGGTGCACCGAGGCGATTTTACGCTCTCATGCCCCCACTCTGGAAAGCCTTATCTTCGATCACATTTCATTGGATTATCAACATACAATAATGGCTGCCGCTGGAGAGCAAGCAGAGGAGGCACGACGCGCAGCAATGGAAGCGCACAAGGGACAATATTTGCTGTTGGTCGATGGTTCGGTTCCGATGGGGAATCCCGGTTACTCAACGATCAGTGGAATGAGTAATGTTGATATGTTGCGTGAATCGGCCAAAGAGGCTGCAGGTATTATTGCCATTGGTACCTGCGCATCTTTTGGCGGGATCCCCAAAGCTAACCCAAATCCGACGGGCGCTGTTGCAGTCAGCGACATCATTACTGATAAACCAATCGTCAATATTTCAGGATGCCCACCACTGCCTATCGCGATAACAGCAGTGTTGGTTCACTACCTGACATTTAAGCGTTTTCCTGACCTTGATGCACTGCAACGACCACTCGCCTTTTTTGGTGAAACCATTCACGACCGATGTTACCGGCGTCCGTTTTTTGAACAACGTAAATTTGCAAAATCGTTTGATGACGAGGGGGCTAAGAAGGGCTGGTGTCTGTTTGAGCTGGGTTGCAAGGGGCCTGAAACTTTTAATGCGTGTGCAACCGTTAAGTGGAATCAAGGCACCAGTTTTCCTATTGAATCTGGGCACCCGTGTCTTGGCTGCTCTGAGCCCGACTTCTGGGATAAAGGCAGTTTTTACCAAGCCCTTTTCCCATGGGAACGATACAAATCTAAACCGGGTAAAGGTGGACAGAAGCACGGCGGTAAAAACTCATAAGACACAATAGGCAAAGCATATGGACAAGACATCAAATAATGATCGGTTGGTCGTCGATCCCATCACTCGAATCGAAGGCCATCTTAGGATAGAAGCTGACTTGGATGGGAATACGATCAAACAGGCGTTCTCTTCGGGTACCTCTGTACGAGGAATTGAACTGATCCTGCAAGGCAGAGATCCTCGGGATGCGTGGGCGTTTGCTCAGCGTATCTGTGGCGTTTGTACATTGGTACATGGCATGGCATCGGTTCGCGCAGTCGAAGATGCCCTCAGAAAAGCGTGGCGTACAAACGCCAAGTTAGGAGTCGCTATTGGACATCCGGCCATGACGTCCATGCCAAAAGGGCCGTTGCAACATGGTAAAAAAGGCAAAGGGCACCGTCATTCAGGCACCGTGATAGGTTCACTGAGTGAAGCTGAGATGGCTATCCCACAAAATGCACAATTAATCAGAAACATCATGATCGGCACCCAGTATGTGCATGATCACGTGATGCATTTTTATCACTTACATGCCCTTGATTGGGTTGATGTTGTATCGGCTTTAGATGCGGATCCAGCTAAAACGGCAGCGCTTGCTGGTCAACTTAGCGATTATCCTCGTTCATCTCCTGGTTATTTTAAGGATATGAAACAAAAAGTTAAAACGCTGGTTGAGTCGGGACAACTGGGAATATTTAACAATGCATATTGGGGGCATCCGGGCTACAAACTGCCACCTGAAGTAAATTTAATGGCGCTAGCGCATTATCTAGATGCGCTAACGTGGCAACGTGACGTTGTCAAAGTTCACACCATATTTGGTGGCAAAAACCCTCATCCCAATTTTGTCGTCGGCGGTGTACCGTCACCCATTAATTTGAATGCATCAACAGGAATTAACACACGACGATTAGTGCAATTACAAGATGCCATCACCCAAATGAAGACATTTGTCGATCAAGTGTACTACCCAGATATTTTGGCCATTGCGGGTTATTACAAAGAGTGGGGTACACGAGGCGAGGGGCTGGGTAACTTTCTAACCTATGGGGACCTACCGACGACCTCAATGGATGATCCCGCGTCATTTTTATTTCCCAGAGGCGCAATACTGGGTCGCGACTTGAGCAAGGTATATGAAGTCGACTTAGATGATCCATCTGAAATTCAAGAATTCGTTTCTTCATCTTGGTATCGCTATAGCGGCGGAAATACAAGTGGCTTACATCCTTTCGAAGGGCAAACAAACCTTGAATATACGGGCCCAAGGCCCCCTTATAAGCACCTTAATACGAGTGCTGAATATTCATGGTTGAAAAGTCCGCGTTGGAAAGGCCATGCAATGGAGGTCGGTCCGTTAGCACGTGTATTAATGATGTATGCGAAAAAGGATGCTGCAGCGCAAGACATCGTCAACCGCTCTCTTTCTATCTTGGACTTAGCGCCCTCAGCACTTTTCTCGACACTCGGCAGAACGCTCGCCAGAGCGGTTGAAACCAAAATTATCGTCAACCAGCTACAGGATTGGTATGACCAATTGCTTGGTAATATTGCGAGAGGCGATACCGATACGTTCAACCCTTTATATTTTGACCCAGCGAATTGGCCTGTAAAAGGTCAAGGCGTCGGGGTTATGGAAGCGCCCAGAGGCGCTTTAGGGCATTGGTTAGTCATGCAAAATGGAAAGATTGATAACTACCAATGTGTCGTGCCCACTACATGGAACGCAGGACCTAGGGATCCTAATTCACAGGCCGGCGCTTATGAAGCTGCGCTACAAGATAAACATACACTACATGATCCTGACCAACCTTTAGAGATTTTGCGAACACTTCATAGTTTCGATCCGTGCCTTGCATGTGCTGTGCACGTGATGGACGAAACCGGTGAAGAGCGTCTGCAACTGAAAGTTCGTTAGTCATAGTTGAGGAACTATTATGAGCATCCAAAATATTACAAAGCATCTTACTAACCCACTAATATTAATTTTCTACTCGGTGTTGGGCTCACCAGCGAGCTACGCGCATCCGGGCCACCAAGGCGATCATTCCTTACTGTTAGTCGCACTCCTGTCAGTCACAGTGTTAGTGGCGGTTGGGCTCTTTGTGTACAGAGCGAGAGTGAGAAGTGACGCAATACGGGTACCACAGTAATGTGCCTCGCTGTTCCAATGAAAGTCACAGGAATAAAAGGCTTTAATGCGATATGCGAAGCCAAAGGTGTTTCTCGCGAGGTCAGTTTACATTTAATACAAGGATCAGGTGTCAAGGTGGGTGACTATGTAATGGTGCATGTGGGTTATGCACTGCAAGTGATCACGTATGATGAAGCGCAAGTGACGTGGGAGTTGCTCGATCAGGTGATTGCTTACGATGCATGAAATGAGTCTGTGCTATAGCTTGCTTGACACAATTGCCGTTTACCAACGTGCAAATATGGATAAGTGTGTCGGTCTTGTCCACGTCAAAATCGGCCCACTTTCAGGTGTTGAGCCTGATTTACTGCATCAGGCTTTTTTGACTTGTAGGACACACTCTATCGGCGATCAGGCAGCGCTTCAAATTCACACTAGCGCTATCAAAGTGCGCTGCACATTGTGTGGGAAACATAGCCGTGCAGTAGTAAACCGTATCATATGCGCTAGCTGTGGTTCGTGGCAGACAGAACTCATTCAAGGCGATGAGTTTGTTTTACAGCGAATTGAATTCATCCCGTCCGAAATATCAACCGAACCAAAGGAAAGACAATATGTGCGGTAATTGTGGGTGTGAAACACCTAGGAAAATCGAAAAGCCTATTCAGCAAATGACAAACGTCGTTGAGGTTCATGCGAATCTAAAAAGTAGCAATGATACCCAAGCGATCACAAATTGTGCTTTGTTTGATGCACATGATGTGATGGTGATTAATTTGATGTCATCGCCAGGCAGCGGAAAAACACGGTTGCTGGAAGAAACCATCACTGCGCTCAAATCTCAATACAACATGGCGGTGATTGAGGGCGATCTCGAAACTGAAAATGATGCTAACAGGATTAGGCGTCATGGTGTGCAGGCTGAGCAAATTGCGACAGGGCAAGGGTGCCATTTGGACGCTAATATGGTGTTTAAGGTACTCGGGAAATTTAACCTCGAAAAGCTAGACGTTTTGTTTATTGAAAACGTTGGCAATTTAATTTGTCCCGCATGTTTTGATTTAGGGCAGCACTTGAATGTGATCTTGTTGTCGGTACCAGAAGGCGACGATAAACCCGAAAAGTACCCCGTTATGTTTCGTGCCGCAGATGTCATGCTGATTTCAAAGACCGACTACTTGCAGTTCCACGACGAATTCAAAGTGGCGCGTGCGATCCAGTCATTTCGTAAAGTGGGCAATAACGCCCCTGTTATAGAAGTGTCTTCAACGCAAAGTAACCAGCTTGAGGCATGGTTTGCTTACTTTATAGAAACCATTAATGCTCGTGACTCTCGCTCATTACAAGAACGGGGAGCTTAAGAGTATGTATAGTGTTGAATCGTTACTATCTCTGATCAAGAAAACGCCGCTTACAAAACCGCTCCGTATTCTCAATGTCTGTGGTGGTCATGAGCGCGCGATCACGCGCGCTGGCTTTAGAACGTTATTTCAACACAATATTCATCTGATCCCCGGCCCAGGCTGCCCCGTCTGTATTTGTCCAGAAGAAGATATCGCATTCGCGATTCACTTAGCACTCAACGAAAACGTCGTCATTGTGAGTTTTGGTGATATGCTCCGCGTGCCCATCGATTGTGCTATCGATGGTTGTGATTCATTGATAGCAGCAAAAAATAGTGGAGCAGATGTTCGTCCTATTTCGTCTGTGCAAGAAGCAGTATCTATTGCGATAGGTGAACCTGAAAAGGCGGTTGTATTTTTTGCGGTCGGTTTCGAAACCACCATGGCACCGGTTGCAGCAGCATTGCTTGCTGATTTGCCCAATAACCTTAAAGTTTTATTGTCTGGACGTCTTACTTGGCCAGCTGTTGCCCATGTGCTTAGAAGTCAAAAAGATACATTTGACGCCCTTATTGCACCAGGCCATGTCGCAACCATTATGGGATGTGAAGAATGGCAATTTGTTATCGACCATCATGATTTACCCGTCAGTATTTCAGGATTTCATCCAGAAAGTCTGCTTTTGTCGATCCATGCACTTATCAAAAACTGTTCTAGCAGAGTCATTACGCTGAACAATAGCTATCCCGAAGTGGTCAAGCACCATGGTAACTCAGCGGCTAAAACTCTTTTAAAAACAGCGTTTACTCAGGTTGATGCGCATTGGCGTGGAATTGGTGTCATACCGCGTTCTGGATTTTCATTGGCTGCAAAATTGTCGCACTTAGACGTTACCAACCATTATGAGCCAATCGATTCTAGTTCACGAATTATACAAACCGGTCTAAAAACACCCCCGCCCTGTGAGCAAGTGATACTTGGGCAAATGGCACCTGATGGGTGCCCGTTTTTCGGTAAGGAATGTATACCGGCTTCGCCCAAAGGAGCCTGTATGGTTTCCGACGAGGGGGCTTGCAGAATCTGGTATAGCGCTGGCGAGCGCTCAGTAATAGAAGTTATTGAGAAGGGAAATATGCAAAAAGTGGAGATAAAGTCATGACGGCTTCCGGCTCGCACGAAGCAAATCAAAATAATACAAAAACGATTGCGTATGAGCTAATCATTACAGGGATGATCCAAGGCGTTGGCTTTAGACCCTTGATTTACCGTTTAGCCCATGAAAAAAACCTTGTGGGATGGGTCAAAAACGATTGTGGGTGTGTGCGCATACATATTGAAGGCTCAGAATCAGATGTTGAACAGTTTTCATATGAATTACTAAATAATACGTCACTGGTATCGTTGTGTTTGCTCGAAAAGAAAAGCATTAAACCCAATGGCTTAGGTACATTTTCGATAGAAGAAAGCAGTCATGACACATTAAGCGGGACGGTATCAGTGCCCAAAGACTTGTATTTGTGTGACGCGTGTCAGTCCGAGTTACTGTCTACAGCTAACCGGCGCAGTGATTATAGTTTCATCGCGTGCAGCGAATGTGGACCACGATTCTCGATGTTGCGGGCAATGCCCTATGACAGAAAAAATATTAGTATGTCTGCGTTTCCTATGTGTGAGACGTGTCACCAAGAATATCAATCCCCGCATGAGAGGCGCTTTCACGCACAGCCTATCAGTTGTCGCGCATGCGGACCTGAAGTGTTTTGTTCAACAGTTGGCGGTCGTGTGATCGCGCAAGGTGATGACGATGTTGTGACTGCGGTTGTGGGATGCCTTAACCAAGGTGCAATCATTGCGTTAAAAAGTGTCGGCGGGTATCACTTAATTTGTGACGCGCAAAACACTGAAGCGGTTGATCTACTGCGGCGACGAAAGAATCGACCCGACAAGCCTTTTGCGGTGATGCTTCCAGAGCCGCAAAGCGATGTTCCTGGACAGAGTTGGCTCGATAACTGTGTGGTGGTAAACAGTCAAGATAAAGCGCTCCTATCAAGCTCTATAAGACCTATTTTGCTTGCACCAAAAAAACGCAATGCACCCATTGCAGAAAACGTAGCGCCAATGCTTAGTGATTTGGGGGTGATGTTACCATGCAGTGGTTTGCATTTGATGCTCATGAAGCAATTCAATCGTCCGATGATCGCAACCTCAGGCAATGAATACGGTGAACCTATGGTCACATCGACGTCGTCTGCACAACAACAGCTTTCCATGTTGGCTGATTTTTTTGTTCATCATAATCGCGATATCTGTCACACACTTGACGACTCCGTTCTAAGAACTGTGATGTCAGGCGCTATACCGTTTCGTCTAGGGCGGGGCTTAAGTCCCCTGGAATTAACGCTCCCTATGACGTGGAAGAACCCCTTCTCGCGGTGGGGGCGAATCAGAAAAACACGGTATCGTTTGCATGGAAGAACCGACTAGTGGTAACGCCGCATATTGGCGACCTAGATTCGCCTATAATGCAGGAACATTTTGAAAAATGTATCAGTGATTTTCAAGACCTTTATCATGTCAGTCCGCAGCGTATTCTGTGTGACCGACATCCTGGCTATATTAGTTCTCGTTGGGCCAAGGAAAGCCCATTACCGTCCAGTGAAATTTTACATCATCGTGCCCACGCATCCGCCTGGGCGTTATCTGCTGAAGTCTCGTCACCTAGTTTGGTTTTTGTATGGGATGGGGCAGGGATAGGCAGTAATGGTGATTTGTGGGGTGGTGAAGTGTTTTGGGGCTCACCGGGCAATTGGAAACGCATTGCATCATTGGCTCCTATGAAACTGCAAGGCGGGAATAAAGTACCATATCAGCCTTGGCGCAGCGCCGCAGCACTTGCATGGGAGACTAGTTTCACGGAGGTCGATTTGACCCCCTTTGACCCAGAGCACCTGAGTTTCAAGGCATGGAAAAACGAACTTAATTGTTATTTTAGTAGTTCGATGGGAAGACTGTTTGATGCAGCTGCGTTTGCCTGTTGTGAACAAAGTGAAGTCTCATATGAAGGGCAAGCACCGATGATGCTTGAGAGTGTTGCATCCACGCCATCCAAGATTGTGCCGTTATCCTTGATACAGAAAAGTGATGATTTCATTCTAATGGACTGGCGAACGATGGTGCCTGACCTATTTGATAAAACAGTACCCGCACAAATCCGCGCCGCAAATTTTCACGCATCACTCATTGAAACTGCGTGGGAGTTAACCCAGCGTTGTCGCAAAAAGTATGATTTCAAACATATTGGTTTGGCCGGAGGCGTCTTCCAAAACCGCATTTTATGCGATGGCCTAGCTGAACGTTTTGCACAATCAGACATTCCTGTTGTTATCCCAAGCAGTTTACCTTTAAACGATGCAGCAATAAGTGTCGGGCAAATTCACGAATATTGCTCAAGGAGATCATCATGAAAGGCATAGAGCGTAATAATCGAGCATCATCAGAACCGTTGGACACCGATACTATTCGGTTAGCGCAAGGCAATGGTGGAATATTGACCAAAAAACTTATTAATGATGTGTTTAAAAATACTGCCAATAAAGAACTAGATCTGCTACACGACGCGGCTTCGGTAACCTTCGCCGGTCCCTTTCTGAGTATGACAACCGATAGCTTCGTTGTCTCACCTTACACATTTCCAGGTGGCAATGTGGGGGCATTAAGTATTTACGGTACCGTGAATGATCTGGCTGTCGTTGGCGCGACCCCTCGGTATATCAGTACTGCATTCATTATTGAAGAAGGCTTTTCGATGACGGCTCTCAAGGAGGTTGTCCATAAAATGCATCAAGCTGCTGTAGAAACCAATGTGTCCATAATAACGGGAGATACTAAAGTCGTTCCAAAGGGATTCGGTGGTGGCGTTTATATCAATACAACGGGTGTGGGTGACAGCCAAGAAACACCAATTTGGGATACGAGTCTTATAAGGCCGGGCGATCATGTACTTGTCAGTGGCTCTGTTGGCGATCACGGTGCTTGCGTATTACTGGCGCGTGAGGACTATGGGTTGCATGGCCAATTAAAGTCCGACTGTGCCAGCGTTTTCCCGTTAGTCAATGCAATCAGAGACTTAGAAGGCGTTCGTTTTGTCCGAGACCCAACGCGTGGAGGACTATCAGTGTTACTCCATGACGTGGCAACTGAAACGGGTTTCAATATCGAGCTAATTGAAAATAACATTCCGGTGCGTCCAGAGGTCGCAAGCGTGTGTGACATTCTAGGCTTTGATCCTTTCGTTTTGGCTTGTGAGGGACGCGTTATTGCAATTGTCAGTCCCGATATTAGCAGCGAAGTACTCACTCATTGGCGGGGTATAAAAAACGGTGAAAATGCCCAACATATTGGTGTTATATCAAAAAATACAGACTTAAAGGGCCGCGTGTCGATTATTACGCCAATGGGAGGGCGACGCTTCATGAGTGAACTTGAAGATGAGCCACTTCCACGGATCTGTTGAAGGTTTAGGTGTTGACCTGTGAGCAGCACACAGGTTTATCGTATGAAGGTGAGAGTAAAACATAGGATTGAACGCGTGTTGTAGCGGCACAACTATGTTGATAAAGAAGGGGGTTTAAAATGCGGGTAAAACAAATAGCAGATGCACTAGATATTAGCGTTGATACCGTACGCTATTATACGCGCATTGGACTTTTGGTCCCAAATAAATCCCACAATGGATACAAGTATTATCGGCCGGCGGATGTGACGCGACTACGATTCATTTTAAGTGCTCGCTCACTAGGTTTTTCGGTCAATGATATTAAAGAGATCCTAGTTACATCTTCACAAACCAATGCGCCGTGTCCAACGGTAAGGCGTCTTATTGAAAAGAGGTTGGAAGAGACTGAACAGCGGTATCAGGACATGCATGAACTTAGAGAGCGCATGCGCTTAGCCACTTCAGAGTGGCAAAACAAACCCGATCAACCTCCAACGGCCGATACGATATGCCATTTAATTGAAGGTTTCACAGCGCTTAAGTCATAACAAGGTTTAAATAGGGAGTGGTTTATGAATTCTAAAACAGACAGTGCGAAAGCACATGGGTGTTGTAGTGGCGGCGATAAAACATCAACCGCGAACGAAGCGGTTGACACTAAAACGCAGACCAGACAGGTGTCTTCCGATGCAGGCGAGATACAACTTAATATTCAAGGGGCGAGTTGTGCCAGTTGCGTCACTAAAATTGAAACAGCCTTAAAACAAGTCGCAGGCGTCACCAGCGCAGAAATGAACTTTGCACAGCGTACAGTGCTTATCAATAGTAATGCCTCGCCAAGCGAACTGGTTCGTGCGGTAGAAGAAGCTGGGTATAACGCAACGCTGGCAAATGCCGATTCTGATGAGGCTGCCATTGAAGAAAAAGAGCAAGCGGATTGGGCATATTATAAAAAGCTAATGCGACATATGGTCATTGCATTGTCGCTTGGAGTACCGCTCATGATCTATGGTTTGGTAACCGGGGAAATGAGCGTCAACACGACCACGGAGCGAATTGTATGGTTGATTATTGGGCTCATGACATTAGGTGTCATGGTGTTCTCTGGTCGTCATTTTTATGTGGGTGCATGGAATTCGTTTAAAAATCATTCGGCCAATATGGATACTTTGATAGCCTTGGGTACAGGAACCGCCTGGTTGTACTCGATGACAGTTGTGTTCTTTCCGGGGTATGTCCCTGAAATGGCACGACATGTTTATTTTGAGGCAACCGCCATGATCATCGGCCTAATTAATTTGGGCCTGGCCCTTGAGATCAAAGCACGCGGTAAAACCTCAGAGGCCATTAAAAGGCTGATAGGCTTGCAAGCCAAGACTGCACGTGTCATTCGAGATGGCGATGATATTGATATTCCTATTGAAGATGTTTTGCTCAATGATCTTATCCGAGTTCGACCCGGAGAACGCATTTCTGTAGATGGTGTAGTCGTCGAGGGCCAAACCAGTATTGATGAATCAATGCTAACGGGTGAGCCTATGCCAATTGAGAAGCGAAAAGACGATGAGGTTGTGGCCGGTACCATCAACAAATCAGGCTCTATCGTCTTTCGGGCAGAACGCGTGGGAAAAGACACCGCGCTAGCTCAGATCATCAACATGGTAAAACGTGCACAAAATTCAAAACCACCTATTGGTCGATTGGCAGATGTTATTTCTGCCTATTTCGTGCCGGTTGTTATGATCATTGCCGTAATGAGCGCACTAGCGTGGCTCAATTTTGGTCCGGCTCCCGAGGTTGCCTTCGCAATCGTGTCAGCAACCACGGTACTGATTATTGCATGTCCTTGCGCATTAGGTTTAGCCACGCCGATGTCGGTCATGGTGGGGGTTGGCAAGGCGGCTGAAGCAGGCGTACTTATCCGCAACGGTGAAGCGCTGCAATCTGCTTCGAAAATTACCACAATGGTATTAGATAAGACCGGCACCATAACAGAGGGGGCGCCTAAAGTTACCGACGTTGTTATTGCGTCAGCTCACAATCAAGATGACGTGCTTTCGTTAGCTGCAAGCCTGGAGTCGGGTTCCGAACACCCACTCGCAATGGCGATCGTTGAATCAGCGAAAGAGCAAGGTGTGCCGATCCACTCGGTGACTGATTTTGAGTCCATTGCAGGGAAGGGCGTAGCGGCAACACTGAATTCTCAGCGTTTGCTATTTGGCAATGAAAAATTGATGAAAGAAAAATCAATAGAACTTCATCATTACGTTGATAAAGCGCAGAGGCTGGCCGCAGAGGCTAAAACCCCAATGTATTTCGCGATTGATTCAAAATTAGTTGCCGTCATTGCTGTTGCGGATCCAATAAAATCAGACTCAATAGATGCGATTAACCGCCTACAGCACAACGGAATACGTGTGGTGATGTTGACGGGGGACAATCGTATGACTGCAAAAGCCGTTGCTCGAAAGGCGGGGATTGTTGATTACGTTGCTGAAGTGATGCCAGAAGATAAAGCAAACAAAGTGCTCGAACTTCAACGTGAGGGTGAAATCGTCGGAATGACCGGCGATGGGATCAATGATGCGCCCGCCTTAGCCCATGCCAACGTCGGATTTGCTATCGGAACAGGCACTGATGTCGCAATAGAAAGTGCAGATATCACGTTGATGCGAGGCTCCTTACATGGGTTAGCGGATGCGATTGCAGTGAGTAAGGCAACGCTGAGAAACATAAAGCAGAATCTCTTCGGAGCATTTATCTATAACGTCGCGGGGATCCCATTTGCTGCAGGTGTTTTTTATCCATTTTTAGGCTTACTACTAAGCCCAGTAATTGCCGGTGCAGCGATGGCATTCTCGTCGTTAACGGTAGTGACCAACGCGAATCGATTACGTTTATTCAAAGCTAAAGAGCACTAGGAGAACCTAAAGATGATGTGGATTAATTTGATAGGGTTAGTCGTGATTGGGCTTATTGTATGGTGGTTTTGGCTTTACCAAACAAAGTCAACTGAAGTACGAGACGGCAGCATCGAAGTCCGCGTGAAAGATGGCGTATATCAACCTGCCAATATCACAGTGCCCGCGAATGAGTCTGTACAACTGATGTTCTACAGAGAAGATGCGACCCCCTGTGCGGAAACACTACTAATACCCGAGTTGGAGATCAGTGAAACATTAGTGCTCAACAAGCGTGTGATGGTCACTATTCCCCCCAAAAAGGCAGGTCGCTATCCGTTTCATTGTCAGATGCAAATGTACCGTGGCACTTTGGTGATCAAGTGATTTACCGTTTTCTGAAAACTTAAACGACACAAAAGCAAGGTGTATCGTGAATAAACAAAAATTACCTTTTTGGCGCACCCCCAGTGGTTGGTCCGCCATCGGACTTATAGCGGCGGCAAGCTATTTCTTGTTTGTCGAGCATGGTGAACATGTTTTCCCTTATCTACCATACTTGATCCTGCTGCTATGCCCAGTGATGCATATCTTTATGCACGGAAGTCATGGTAAAGGGCATGAGACACATACTAACGACGAGCAAACATTTAAAGAGCAAACCGAAGACAATGATCAATACAGACAAGGTTATATCGAAGGGTTAGAGCAGGCACGCAAGGAAAGACGTAAAACGGAGAGCGACAATGCACGGTGAATCAGATTATGGGCTTTGGACGTTAGTCATCATTAACTCCGCAATATTTATCTTTTTTGCGTTTAGTTTCGTCAAGCCGAAGTCAAAAACAGACTGGCGAAGCTTAGGCGTATTTTCCGCTTTTATCGTGGCGTTATTTACTGAAATGTATGGTTTCCCGCTTACCATCTATTTTTTGTCCGGTTGGTTAGCCGAAAGTTACCCAGGCGTAGATTTTTTAAGTCACGAAAATGGTCACTTGTGGCATACACTGTTGGGGTTATCTGGCGATGCGCATTGGGATGTACTGCACATCTTGAGTAATGTTCTCATCGTTTTAGGATTCTTTGTTTTATCTGCTTCGTGGAATGTCCTGCATCACGCGCAAAAAACGAGCAGCTTAGCGACCAGCGGTTGGTACGCACGTTGTCGGCATCCCCAATATGTTGCCTTCATTGTGATCATGTTTGGCTTTTTACTGCAATGGCCAACACTACCCACTTTGCTCATGTTTCCCATTCTCATTGTTGTCTATGTTCGACTGGCCAAACGCGAAGAGCAGCACGCCGAAACTGAGTTTGGTGATACCTATAGGCAATATAAGCAAGCCACGCCAGGTTGGTTCCCACGATTTCTCAATTCAAACGTTTCAAGCCCCGTGTAAGGATTTCAAAATGAAGAAAGCATTAGTTTCAATATTGTTTGTCGCAGGCGTTTTATCCGCTACCTTTACGAGTGCTCAGACATCCATGAGTGCCGATGAGATGTTACGCAGTAAAGAGCGCGTCATGGATGCATTAATGCAACGCATCCAACGGATCAATGACGTTTCTGAGAGGCAAACGTTGATTATTGAGCATATGAAGATGATGGATACCTACTTAACGAGTATTGAGAAGAGGATCCAAAGTGAATCTAATACTGAACAAAAGATACGATTAAAAGAGACATATAGAAAAGGCCTGCAAAGAAGTCTTGTTCTTATCGAAAGCGGCATATCAGCAAGCGACATTGTTGTGATGGGGAACTCGATAGATGAACATTTGTTGTTAATAGAACAAAGAATGACAGTTTTACGATCGTTAATGCAGCAAGTGGTTAATGCCAATAGCGTTTTAAGTAATTAGAGACGTGACTGACATAACTGTGTAGGAAATTAATTTATAGGAGAAAAGTATGAGCGATTTAGATCACAGAGTGGGCGTTTCTGAGGCTAATTTAGTGGTACGGCATTTGAAGTTAACCGGCATTACCGACGGTAATTTATTAGCAATTGTTGCTGAAATTGATGGGACCTTTGGTATTGATGCCGTTTCATTTGAAGAAGCCAAAAACACTTTGCATATCGGCTATGACGCGACCCACTGCAATTTAGATGGCATTGAGACAATCATTCGTGCACACGGTGCAGACATTTCTGATGATTTTTGGACAAAGATGAAAGAAGGCTACTACCAATTCGTTGACGAAAACATTCGTGAAAATGCGAAACATAAACCTTGGAGCTGCCATCGTGTCCCACCCGGGCAAAGCAATAGACAGAAATAGTGTAGCGCGAATCGAGCAACTTTGTGTTGGACTTCACCAATCAGCACTAATTAAAACAGGATATTAGCACTGTGGATCATAGTAAGAATGAAATGGGATTCGAACCGGCGCACATACAAAGTATTCTTTATTTTGTATCTCACAGCGAACCTGTCACAATCTCCGACGAGCAAGCCCTTGATGTTATTGCACAACTTCGTACCCCTCACCTTGACGCAGGAGATCTTATTCTCACGTTTGGCGCTAAAGAAAACAAACCATCAAACCTTTTTACGGGTGATAAACGAGCTTTAAAGGCGGTTAACCGAATGCAACATAACGGTGTATTAGCAATGGAAGGTTGCCATATGCTCGTCTTGGAAGAGGCTATCCGTTTGCTTATGATGTGTGGTGATAAAGATCAGATTATTGCAAGTATCCAATCTCGTCCACATGTAGATAAAGCGATTGATATATGTTTTCGTGACATAGCGTCGGTAGACGACGCCTTGAATAGCTACATAGAAAGCATTCGTTCTCAGTGCAGTTTACTGTCATTCGGGTCAACCCCAAACATTTGTTAACATGGACATTTGGCCTGTTATTTGCTTTAGATAATGTGTGTGTTATCCGGCACACCAGTTTTTAATGAGATCAACGCGAACAGAAGGGTTTCCACGATGCTAAATACCGATTTACTCCAAGTCACGAACACGCCAAATCAAGCCATTAAACCAACAGACAACGAAACCAAACAAAGTGAAGACGGGGGTTGTAACAAAGAGAAGTTTGAAGATTCGCTAGAAAAAGCTTTCAAAGCATTCTCGACAAAGAGTGACGATTAAAAACGTGGCAAGTTTTGGCCGCTGGAAGCGCCTATTTTCCCATTGCGGGCAAATGGGCGCATAAAGTATTTTAGAGCAATTTGGAAAGTGATTGTGGCTTCATCAATAGGTGTTAGAGCAACACCCAATGTTTAAGCTCCAATTGCTTGATAAAGCATCCAAATTCCAGCACCAATCATAAACAAATTTTCAGTAAGCGAAACAAAACCGAGGGGAACATTACTGTCTCCGCCGACGCAAGCGCATTTCAACTCGCGTTTATCTACGTAAACAGCTTTAAATACCGATACTGCACCAATGGTTCCAATAAAGAGAGATACGGGGCCAACGACATAGCCTGATATTCCGGCAAGCATACCAATCCCAGCGAACGCTTCCGCAAATGGATAAACGTAACCGTATCGCACACTGCGCATCGCTAGTAAATCATAAGTAATAAAAGAATTAGTAAAGCCATATAAATCGCGTAATTTTTGAATCGCAAGAATCGACATACTAAGTGCAACAAAGACTTCGATGACTGGAACGGTCGAAAGTGACCCAATTGTGCCGGCGTGCGCGAATACAATACCTAACGCCATTAGAAATGCGGTCGCAAAAATGGCAATAACCGGCGTGTAGGTTGTGCCAGTCTGCCCCGCTTCTCCCATATCAAAAAACTCCCTTAGCTCGTCATATCCCCCAATACGGTTTTCCTCAATAAATGTTTGAGGTGTTGTTTCAACGCCATGTTTTTCCTTAAATTTATCTGTTTCTTCACGAGAGCTAAGTTTATAATCGTCGATTTTATATCCTTTTCTTTCCAACAGGTCTTTTGAACGTAAACCATAGGGGCAAATGTGCCCCTTCGTATGCATTCTGTAAAGCGTTGCAGATTTACTCATGTTTGTTCTCCGGTATAAAATAATAATAAAAGATAGTTGTTACTTTTTACTAAAATCGGGGACAGGGCGCTGAATTGCCTCATTCGCTGAGGACACAATGCCATTTTTATTGATATCTGAGATTAACCATTTCATTTCCTTAATCTCGCGCTCTTGAGCGTTTATAATTTCTTCGGCCAATTTTTGAACTCGGACATCATCAATATTTGCACGCTCACTGGTTAAGATCGCAATAGAGTGGTGAGGTATCATTGCTTTCATCCACGCGCGACCTTCAATGGTAGCTTGCGATCGCACCAAAAATAGCGCCAAACAAAAAATAACGACACTGCCTATTAAAATTGAAACGTTTTTTATTTTGCTTTCATACATGGGCAGCATAAATAGCAGCATGATGACCGCCATCATCGCCCCCATGTAGATAGCCATGTATAAGCGAGTCTCGCTAAAGAAAACATGCTCAATTGAATATGAATTGAAGTACATCATAACCAACATAAAGGCGGTAGAGGTAAGTATCATTGCGAAAAATTTAGTATATTTAGTCATGTTTAATTCCTTGAATTCTAGATTAATGTTTCATGTATTTAATTAAAACAGAGGCTGAACAGCTCACCAGTAAAAAGCCAGTCATTGCTTCTATTCCAGCAAGAAATCTCAAATGAGAAGTCGCTTCAATCTGGCCAAGTCCAAGCGTGGTCAGGTTGATTAGGGAAAAATAGAAAAGCTCAATAAATTGGTTTAGGCTGCCACCATTTACGTTCCCTAGACCCATTGCTATGGACACTTTAAAAGCAAACGTGAACCACAGAGCTGCTAGCAATTGAGACGCTGTAATCCCACAAAAAAGTACAATTAAACCGCGTGCTCCATTACGAAGGCGGGCTATGAATTTCGTCAAGTACTGCAATATGCGGTAATGGCTAATTGCACTTGCGGTAATTGCTAATAATGCTATTGATAACTGAATTAGTATCGCCATAAACTGTTGGGATAATTCAGGCATTAGAACCACACACGGGCACCGAGAACCACACCCGTTTCATGAACAGGATCGCCTATGCCACGTAGATTATCCGCTGACGCTCCCAAGGCTCTAGACCAATAAGCACCAATATACGGGGCAAATTCCCGTGAGACCTCCATTCGATAGCGTAAGCCAACACGAATTGAATTAAACCCAGAAGGTCTATCAAACCGTTCTGACTCAGAAAGTGAAGCAGACAGTGATATTCGCGGTTGCAAATATGAGGTTTGTGACATGCGATAGTCATACTCGGCTTCCATTGAAACACTGACATCACCGTCTTCGTTAATAATAAGTGAACTATCTACTTCAAATTGATAGGGAGCCATTCCAAAAAGGCTAACTACAGCATAATTTTCCATATTACTGTCACTCGTCAATTCGCCACGGGCACCAATTCCAACCTGAATTTCCCAAAAAGGTGCAATTAAGCGACTAGCAAGCAGTTCAGCTCTTTCAATATCCGTTGGCTCCCCATCGTTTTGTTTATTTTCACCTTCACTTTTAAAATAAAGACGGTACGTGTCGCCTCCATACCATGCGATCATATCCCAAACCGCGATGTTCTCCTCACGGTTGTTGCGCGCTACTTCTAGCCTGTCAAATAGAACAATACCATTAAGTGTATCTTTGACAGGCGATGGCCAGCTTTCAGGTGTTTCTTGTGCGACACTACGAAGTGTTACGGTAAGTATTATTAGTCCAAATATAATTCGTAAATTCATGAAGGTACCCCTTAAGAAACGTTTACAACGCGGAACATACCAGCGTCCATGTGATATAGAAGGTGACAATGAAATGCCCAATTTCCGGGTGCGTCAGCGCTGATCAGTAAAGAGACTTTTTCGCTCGGTTTGAGACTGATCGTGTGTTTACGGGGGGAAGGGGAGTTACCATTTTCTAGCTCCATCCACATACCGTGAAGATGGATGGGGTGATACATCATCGAATCATTGACAAGAATAAGGCGCACGCGTTCCCCGTACTTGAAATGAACGGGCTTATCCACTTCAGTGAATTTTTTGCCATCAAAAGACCACATGTATCTTTCCATGTTACCGGTCAAATGCAGTTCGATGGTTTGTGTTGGTTCACGGTTATCTGGCCACTGCTTGGCACCTGTAAGGTCTGAATAAACAAGTACCTTGTGAGAAACCCCATCAAACCCTATTCCAGGGTCGTCTAGTCGGCTGACCGGGTTTTTGGCAATCATAGACGCACCTGGTCCGTGGCCGTCCGGTGAGTGCTTAATAGGAATTCCATCCACAGGAACTACCTTGTTCTGCATCGCTGCCATCGAATGATTAGGGCCGTGATTTTCTTGGTCACCATAAGTCTCCTTGTTGTTCGTAGCGGCCATCGAATCCATGTTAGCCATTTCATCTATTCCCGACATCCCCATAGCATCCATACCTAATTCAGGCATTGGGCGAAGTGCTGGGATACTTGCTTCTTTGCCGACAGATGTTGCCAATGTGCCTCTGGCATAGCCGCTTCTGTCCATGCTTTGTGCAAAAATAGTATAGGTTTTAGTATCTTTGGGTTTTACGATGACATCATAGGTCTCTGCAACAGCGATCCGTATTTCACCTACTGTTACTGGCTTAACAGGCTGACCATCTACTGCAACAACTGTCAGATCCAACCCGGGAACTTGGAAGTCAAAATAGGTCATTGCTGACCCGTTAATAAGCCTAAGGCGTATGCTTTCTCCGGGTTTGTACAATGCAGTCCAGTTTGTTTGTGGGTCACGGCCGTTCATCAGGTATGTATAGGTCGCGCCAGTTACATCGAGTATATCTCTTGGGTTCATGCGCATACGGGACCACATTGCTCGTTCTTTGACCGTATTGATCAGTCCTTGGCTCTTAATATCTTTAATCGTGTTTTCGACTGTACGTTGCTGATAATTATAATAGCCCTCAGCAACTTTAAGGTGACGGAAAACATCATGCGGATCTTCGAAGGTCCAGTCGCTGAGAATAATGGTGTGCTCCCGATCTGCACCGATGTCGCCATCTTTTGGTTCAATAACCATGGGGCCAAGGTGTCCAAGCTGCTCCTGAAGACCTGAATGACTGTGGTACCAATATGTACCGTTTTGTTCAATATCGAATTCATAGGTAAAGGTACTGCCAGCGGCGATACCGGGAAACGATACGCCAGGTACACCGTCCATCGTGTAAGGGAGTATCAATCCGTGCCAGTGGATTGACGTACTTTCAAGCAAGTTGTTAGTTACATTTATAGTGACATGCTGACCTTCTTTTAGACGCACTAACGGGCCCGGTGACGAACCATTAATTGTAATTGGTAGGCCAGCTGCGCTTGCAATACGCTTGTGCTGCCTGCTAATCATCATATTGATGTTTTCCCCGCTGACAACGTTGTTTCCAAAACTTGGTTTTAACTCTTGCCCAGCATGAGATAAGCCCTCTGGATTAGCCCAGGCTGGTGAAATTTGACGTAAAAGCGCTGTCCCACCTAATGTCAAAGCGGCAGACTTAACGAATCTGCGCCTATCTTTATTTAATTTGTTTAACATAAATTGTTCTCTAATTTGATGGATAGATTCAGACACATGCTTACGTTAAAACGGACCGAGCATGTACCGAGTTTTCGTAGTTAAAACTAGAACGGGCTTATGCTATTGGGGGTCTAAGCAATCTAGAAGGAGGAGACCGTAGTAAATCACCTTCGAATAATGAGAAAACATAATCAAATGACTTAATTTTGTAGTGATAATTGCCGGTCAGTAGCCAAATTGTAAAACAATTTCCATGAGAACAATCGCAAGATTCTGTAAAGCACTCCTCATGACAGCTCTCATCAACATTATCTTCAATGTGCATTTGAACATGCAGCTTTGCTTGTTCAATTTCCGGTGTCCCCTTCATGGATGAGATGTTGCCAGTACCTTCACTTTCGCAACCCAATACAGATGAACCATAAGTCACACTTGCAATAAGCATCAAGCACTTGATAAGTGTACTTAAAGCTATTGTCGTGTGGTCGTCGTGAGTCATCTAAATTTACAATCCTTTAATAGCTGCAATTCGACACAGTGTAAAAATTACTTATCCGCGCATAATATTTACAGAATCAGATGGCTTATACAGCTTGTTTAGTATGTATTTATGATATTCCTAAGATAAACCAATATTTGTGCCATAAGTTCTTTAAAACGTGATACTGCTGTTACATTTATCAATCAATGAGCTGAATAAAGTAACGATTTTCATTAGCCGGTAAGTACAGATCGCAATTTAGTTTGAGATTACTCCGACTGAAATCAGAATGTGAAAATTAAGTTATGCGTAACTCATTTACCAAGCTATGTGACAGTAAAATCATTTTCTTTTGCGGCTTAGATAAAGCTTCTCAGCGATGAATATTAGGAATAAGCCCGCTAATGACGTCCAAATAACGATGCTATCCGTTTTCACCTTAACTATGATGAAAGCTATCAGTACAATTAAATCTAATGTAATGGCGGTTAACAATATAAACCGGTTGGCGGAAATTTCTTTACGCAGATAATTTAGTACGCCCCAGTGAATAGCAATATCCATCAGTAGATAAAAAATCACACCCAAAGAAGCGATTCTGCTCAAATCAAAAAATATCGTTAACGTCATCGCAAGGACTATTGTATATACCAGCGTGTGTTTTTGGATATTTCCTGGCATACCAAAATGACTGTGTGGTACAAGCTCCATATCAGTTAGCATCGCTAACATACGCGATACAGCGAATACACTTGCGATGACACCTGACACGGTAGCAATTATCGCAAAACCGACTGTTATCCATAGTCCATATTGCCCGAAGGCAGGTTTTGCTGCTTCTGCCAACGCATAATCGCGCGCTGCGACGATCTCCTGGATTGATAGGTTTGTTCCAACTGCTGCGGCAACTAATAGATATATGGAAATACAAATCGCAATTGAAATGACTATTGCGCGACCCACGTTTTTACGTGGATTTTCGATTTCACCACCACTATTTGTTATTGTAGTGAAGCCTTTAAATGCCAAGACGGCCAGCGCGACAGCTCCCAGAAAGTCAACAAACGAAGCGTCGGTCGTTTGAACAAAAGTCTCAACAACCCCTCTTTGGGCCGCATATATTCCTCCAGCCGCTAACACCGCCAATCCTAAAGCTTTGGCGATTCCCATTACAAATGAAATAGATTGGATAGCCTTGTTACTCATAATGTTTATGAAAAAGGCAAAGATCAATACTGCTACACCTAATGCTGGGACTAACCACTCGTTGGGTTTTGTATCAATTATTTGTACGGTATATTGACCAAATGTCCGCGCAACTAGGCTTTCATTAATTACCATTGAAAAGTACATGAGTAATGCAAAAACCGCAGTGGCAGTCCCCTTGCCATAAGCTTTTTGTAAAAACATGGCAATCCCTCCTGCAGAAGGATAAGCATTGGATAACTTCACGTAGGAATACGCGCTTGCTGATGTGATCATTGCCGCTATGATAAAGGCTAATGGGAACCACTCGCGGGCCAATTCAGCCACTTGTCCGGTCAAAGCAAAGATACCTGCACCGATCATGACACCTGTACCCATTGCAACCGCGCCAATAAGACTGAGACTTCCTTCTTTGTAATTTGACTTGTGTTGGTGCTTCCTCACAACCTCACTCCATAGTTTATGAATCCAATTAAAGGCTTATAATTCGTGCGCTCGGTTAATACCATGTGCCATTATTTTAATCTCTTGTTGTTCGGTTTCTAAAATAGAATCAAGTAGTTCTATTTGATGCCCAACGACCATTTGCTTCCTTAGATACGAAAATAATTCGATAATTTGTTGATGGCGCTTCATAACGTGCTCTATGACCTGTTCATAAGTAGTGCAATCATCTAGGTTAGGCGGACACAGTAAAGGTATGTCAGGCTTATCGTTTATGTACTCAACAAAATAAGTATCCAATTCTCCGGTTTTACCTAAGTTTTTGAAGGCTAAGATCAGCTTACTTAGGTGGTTTTCATGCATTGCGAGATAATCGAGTACAAGTTTGTTCAAATCTGTCTTCTTACAACAGCAATACAGTTGTTCAGCGAGAGCCTTATGGTAATTAGCTGTCCACTCTAAAATGTCACTGAATTGCTCAATTTGCATTTGTTTTTCCTCGAAATAACGATAACTGCTAAGTTAGGATACCGAACATAAGTAATTAACTCATGACGCTGCTATTACTGGTTGATTACATGTTTGTAATATTCCTCATGAATAATATTCTGGAGCAGCAATTGTCGAGCAGTTGATTAGAAAACCAAAAGCTAAATCTTTCACTTAAAAGGCTGAAAAAGCTGCGAGATATAATTTTGTGGGTAATTAGGTTGACTACCAATTCCTAGCTCCCCATCACGTGGTGAGGGTCGTTCATTAGAATTGGTGACGAAAGTGCCAAGGAGGTGATCCCATAAATGTGTAAACAACCCAAAATTAACGTCACCTTTGGTACCGTCTTTTACGTGATGATGTCGGTGACCTGGAGCAACAGCCCAAACATATTTTAGCGGGCCAAGCCGCATATCAACGTTAGAGTGTTGCAACAGCAACTGTATGGCAGCAATAAACCCTAACAATGCGCCTATTTCTAAGGGCATACCTATCAAAAGTAATGGGAGTGTACCTGCACTTAGTTCAATCGCTTGGTGAAGGGGATGCTTCAATAGCCCATTAAACCCATACATTCGTTTGATGCTATGATGAACCGCGTGTAAGCGCCAAAGCACTTTGTATTTATGACTAAAATAATGTGCCATCGTTATCCCAAAGTCAGCGACGATGATGGCAAAGCCAAGTTGTACTAGTAGTGGCCAATGGTGTGGCCAAATACTGAAGTGGGGCACTATCGCGGTCATTATTGGGATAAACGCGACCGTGAGAGCCAAAGAGCCTTCATTGACAATGGCATGCACTATATCTCGCCCGAAATCGCCCTGCGGTGTATTCCATGCTTTTTCATATGGTAACCATTTCTCAGCTGCAAAAGATACGACGATGGCGAATAAAAGCAGGGGTATAAGCCAAGCTGCAGATCCTGTGTTTTGGGAGATACTGGATGCTGCAAAGATAAAGCTTAAAAAAAATAATGGGCTGAACATCCATTGGACCAACGTTCTCATAGTATTTACACATTCGCGTTTTTATTGATGCGTATATTATTCCCTAGTCAAACTTAATTCGGCTTGTATCAAACGGCTAATTACTGTGAATTTTAATGGTGTGCGGTTTGAATAACGAGGAAGGTGCAAATCCAAACAGCTGTTTAAACGTTTTACTCATATGAGGTAAATCAGAAAAACCCGAAGCATGGGCAGCCTCAGTCAATGTTGCTGACTTACTCAGTTGTTCTATTGCGGCGCGCACACGCCACCAGACAATAAAACGACTAATAGGTATACCCACTTCTTGCTTAAAAAGATGTGTTAGACGACTTGGGGACAAGAAAACCTTCGATGATAAAAACGCCATATCGATTGCACAACCTCTCTGCGAAGCAATAATGTCGATGACCGCTCGTACCCGTTTATTCTCAGGGCGCGATGAAAGCGCAGGACTATAGACTAGCCCTACCGCTTTATTTACTGTTTTCCACACTTTGTCGATATCGACGTCAGTAAATAGATGCTTAGAAATGTATCCCAATTCTTTACCAGTAAGCGGCAGAGTATTAATTCCATCACTCCTGGTTTGACGCAAGGCAGTGAGAAATTGTTGGTTATGCCTATCCTCAGGCTCTAAATAGATGACTACAATTTGATCATCCTGCGCAAAAAGCTTGTGAGGGACATCTTCGAAAATCACAATACATTGTCCGGTGTGAATACTTTGTGCCTTGTAATCTTGAACCGAGATGTCTTTGTCTAAACCAATGCAAATTTGGACAGCATGATGTGCATGAACATCATTATCAGGACTGATTCCGATGTAAATCGCTTTGTAGGGCCACAAATGAATATGCATGGCTGACTCAGTATCAAAAGTTCAGGCTATTGATTTTTGCCTTATAAATCTACACAAATGACGAATGTTAGCCGATAGATACAAGTTAAGGTGAGCGCGCACAGTGAAACTGTGTGCTTCTTACACTTTTAAGTGTGTAAATAATTTAAAATGCCACAGTCCCTAATGGTTTTGTTTTGATCACACTTTGACGCCATATTTTCGAGTGATGACTTTAATGCGTTTAGCTCTTCAATGCGAATAATGACGTCTGATAAATGCTTAGCTATTAACGTATTGATATTTGAACAGCTCTGATCTGGCTTCGAACGACTGTCCATGAGCGTTTTTACTTCCATGATAGACATATCTAATGAACGACACTGTTTAATAAATAGGAGTTGTTCAATAGTCCCCTTGTCGTAGACACGATAATTTCCACTTGAGCGCTTGAGCTCAGGCAATAGCCCTTTCTTTTCATAAAAACGAATGGTCTGAATACTACAACCTGTCGTCTTTGCGACATCACCAATTTTCATTTTTTACTCCTAACCGTTGACTCTATACCAAGTATAGACTTTATACTCATACTATTCATCAGTAAAGAGTGTGTTTCTAATGAGCGGATGTGGGTGCGAAGTTGAAATAAAAGACCAGTCTCAACGACAGGTTTTGTATTGGCTTTTGGGAATAAACGCGACAATGTTTGTTATAGAAATGGGGATCGGGTTGCTTGCTGATTCAACCGCATTAATAGCCGATTCACTTGATATGCTCGCCGACGCAGTTGTCTATGGTGTTGCCCTTTATGCTATTGGTAAATCGCTATTGCACAAAGCCAATGCGGCTAGAATTAGCGGCTTTTTTCAGATGGCACTGGGTGTGTTGATTATCATTGATATTGTAAGACGGTCAATTTACGGTAGCGAACCTGTATCGGGACTAATGATGGCTATGGGGGCAGTTGCACTGGTTGCTAATGTCATTTGTCTTGTGATCATACGCAAACAAAGAAATGAAGAAGTGCATATGCGGGCAAGCTGGATATTTTCAGCCAACGATGTTATTGCCAACTTAGGTGTTATCTCTGCTGGCGTTTTGGTGTTTTGGCTCGATTCTCGATGGCCTGATCTGGTTATCGGTGTGATAGTTTCGTGCGTTGTGTTGCGCGGGGCAAAAATGATCCTCGAAGATGCTGGAAATGAAAGACAGCGAGCGCTTAATGCGCAAAGTTGATAAGAACATGCCAATTTTTAATTGCACATCAAAACTGCGTAGGTTGGCATGGCTACTTATTACTTTGCTCATGTGTCAATCGGGCTTTTCGTTCGCCGCTCAATGCGATGACTACCCGGCGGAGGTATCGTCAGTCCCTGAACAATCAAAGTCGATAGGCACTTATGATGTTCCCGAAAAAAATGTAAATGCTGGTGTTAATACGTCGAGCGAAGAGTCACAGTGTTTCCATTGTGTGCTGTGTCAATGTGGACAGATTAAGTTTCTGGCACAACACCCAATAAATGACGTAGCTAAACCGTTATGTACCAATCAATACAGTTATTCCCGCAACGTCACTGACGGCCTAGTCGAAGGCCTTTTGCGCCCACCTCAACATTAATCCATTCCCTCCTATATGTTTGCATGGGCGCTTTCCATGTATGTCGTTATCTTATGAACAAAAGGTTCTTTTATGCGTTCTTCACGCCCATTGGGCATAAAAAAAGCTAGCTCAGCGTATCTGAAATTGATATCTGCTGTACTGGTAACCATGAGCATATCTGTTCAATCTGCCAATGCACAAAAGTCTTCAATCACGCTTGAAAATGCGCTCAAACGCACATTATCAAACAACCCAGATTTAGTTGTGTTCGAATTTAAATCTTCGGCTTTGGATGGTGAATCAAAAATGGCCAGCTTACGACCTGAAATGTCTGTTGGGGTTGAAGTTGAAAATGTGTTGGGAACAGGCGAAGTGTCTGGTATCAAAGATGCCGAATTGACACTGACCTTATCGTCGGTCATCGAGCTTGGCGATAAAGTCAGCGGCCGAATGAATGTGGTGAGTTCAAAAAAAGCACAACTGCTTACACAACGGCGCATTCGTACGCTGGACATCTTGGGTGAAACAACTCGACGATATATCAATGTCATTGTCCAACAAGCGTTGCACAAGACTGAGCAACGAGCTGAAATGTTGGCTCGCACAATGCTTCAGACAGTCTCTACACGGGTTGAAGCGGGAGCTTCTTCACCACTTGAGAAAAAACGTGCAGAGTCAGCGTTGTCGCAGGCGCGTTTGTCGTTATTGATAAGTGAACAAAAACTCAATGAGTATAAACGCGACCTGGCCATCATGTGGGGTGACACTAACGCTGCGTTTGCGGAAGTTGAAGGGACACTGTTATCGTTTCCAAATTCACTATCACTTGAACATATGCTTTCACAGCTTCAAAGCAATCCACACGTTTTGCTTTATGCTGATAATTATCGGGTTCAAGAGGCCCGACTAAGAGTGGTTCAGACTAGTCAGCAGTTCGACATTGCGTGGGAAGCCGGTATCCGAAGAATGCAGGGAATTGATGACACAGCGTTAGTCGCCAGTATTTCGGTGCCGTTAAATACCAAGCAGCGGAATCTAGGTGAATACGAACAACAGCGCGCATTGCTTGACAGTATAGACTATCAAAAACAAGCGAAAATTCGTGAACTCACTCGCCAATTAAATCAAGTCATTAGCGCAAAAGACCAAGCCTTGCTCACTGTTACGACCCTTCAAGACAATGTCGTCCCAACATTAGAATCTGCATTGAAATTGGCGCGGGATGGCTATGAAAGTGGTCGCTACAACTATATAGAGTGGGTGACAACGCAACAGCAACTCATAGATATGCAACGAACTATGATAAAAGCCGCAGGCTTAGTTCACCTTCGAAGCGCAGATCTGGAAGCACTTACAGGTCTTCCAATTTTTACGACGTCCCCTTCGACTTCTGCTCAATCATCACAATGAATAGAGAAAAAATAATGAATAAATCACAATTTACATTAGTTACTAGCGCACGTGACTTGCTTGGCATGTTAGTCATGCTAGTTACTTTACTGTTTGCTTCTGTCGCCCTGGCTGATGATGACGATGAGGAAGCCGAAGAAAGACCCGAGTACGTAGTGTTATCTCAAGAACGGATGCTTGAACACGATATCGTGACTGCATCGGCCGCATCAGGAACATTATCGCTCACAACCAGAACCTTTGGGCGGATAGTTCATGATCCTGCGTCACTGAGTCATATTCGTGCCCGCTTCGACGGTGTTGTAAAACGTATCATGGTGAATATTGGAGATAAAGTAGAAAAAGGTGACACGCTGGCAATCATTGAGTCAAACGAGAGTTTAAATCAATACTCAATCACCTCACCGATGTCTGGAAAAATCATAGCTAGACACGCCAATGATGGTGAGCTCACCAACGGTCAAGTGCTGCTTTCTGTTGCTAATTACTCTCGCGCAATTGCTCAATTGGCTATTTTCCCCAAACAACGTACTCATATTGCCGCTGATATGGAAGTCACTTTAAGGCTTGAGGAATTGCAGCAACAATCAAGTATAAGCCACATTACGTCCTCACCAGATGACAAACCCTATTCTATCGCGTTTGTGAACGTTAATAATGGCAGTGGTTATTGGCCTTTAGGCGCTATGGTAGAGGGTAATATTCAGATTGGTTTCCAAGAAGTCAATCTGGCACTCCCCAAAAGTTCAATACAAGAGTTAGATGGGCAAACCATTGTTTTTGTCAAAGAAGGGGAACGATTTTACCCCCGCCAAGTAAAACTTGGGAACACGGACAACCGTTTAGTAGAGATTGTGAAGGGCGTGCAAATAGGCCAGCAAGTCGTTGTAGAAAATAGCTATCTACTAAAAGCTGATTTATTAAAAATGGAGGCGGGCGATGATGACTAATTACTTGCGCATTTATTGTCAAAAGCAAAGCCAAGTCCATAAAAACGGTGAGGTGAGAGCATGATTGCACGAATACTCCGTCTATCCATTGAGCGCCGTGGTGTCATGATGTTGTTCGCCTTGTTTGTCGCCTTTTTTGGTATGTACAGTTACAAACAACTGCCGATTGATGCTGTGCCTGATATCACCAACGTGCAAGTGCAGATAAATACCGCAACCCCAGGTTACTCGCCTTTGGAGACTGAGCAACGCATAACGTTTATAGTTGAAACCTCGCTGGCCGGTTTGCCTAATTTATCGTATACCCGCTCGATATCACGCTATGGCTTGTCGCAAGTCACAGTCGTGTTTAAAGAGGGCACCGATTTATATTTCGCACGAAATCTCGTCAACGAGCGTCTCACCGCCATCGCGGCGCAATTGCCAACAGGGTTAACCCCTGAAATGGGCCCTATCGCCACAGGCTTGGGTGAAATTTACATGTACTCGTTAAGTGCTGAGCCTCAGGCGCGACAGGACAACGGTCAACCCTATGATGCTATGGCATTAAGGGAGATCCATGATTGGGTAGTTAAGCCCCAATTGTCGCTTGTTGAGGGGGTGACCGAGGTTTATGCGGTAGGCGGATTTGAAAAGCAATATCATGTGAATCCTAATCCAGTCGCAATGATAAACTTTGGGATAAGTACAGGTGACCTTCTCAGTGCGCTAGAACGCAACAATGCGAATCAAGGCGCTGGTTTTGTAGAACAAAATGGGCAACAAGTACTGATCAGATCGGAAGCCCAACTGAAGGGCATCGACGATATCGGCCAAGTGGTTGTTAAGATCATTGATGGCGTACCGGTAAAAATTCAAGACATCGCCCAAATCAACCTCGGTAAAGAGCTGCGCTCTGGAGCCGGCACGTTAAATGGCCAAGAAACAGTGATTGGCACGACAATGATGTTAGTGGGAGAAAACTCTCGTACGGTCGCCAAAGCTGTGGACAGTAAGCTCGAAACCATTAAAACAAGCTTACCCGAGGGCGTTATCCTTGAAGCGGTTTACGATAGAACAAGCCTCGTTGACAAAACCATCGACACAGTACAAAAAAACCTCGTCGAGGGCGCTTTACTTGTCATCGTTGTGCTATTCGTTTTGCTTGGGAATGTGCGAGCTGCACTTATTACAGCCGCTGTAATACCCCTGGCAATGCTTGCCACGATATCGGGTATGGTCAAAACCGATGTGTCTGCTAACTTAATGAGTTTAGGCGCACTGGATTTTGGCTTGATTGTCGATGGCGCAGTTATCATTGTTGAAAACTGTATCAGACGATTATCCGAATCCCAGAAACAAAACGGCGCTACTCTACCGCTCAAAGAAAGGCTGAATGTTGTTTATGAAGCCACTAATGAAGTCATACGCCCCAGTTTGTTTGGTGTATTGATCATTACCATTGTTTATATCCCCTTGTTCACGCTCACTGGCGTCGAAGGTAAAATGTTCCACCCCATGGCAGCGACCGTGATAATGGCTTTGCTTGCCGCAATGGTATTTTGTTTTACCGTAGTGCCTGCGGCGATAGCAATTTTCATGAGAGGTAAAATTAGCGAAAAAGAAAGCCCAATTATTAAAGGTGCAAAGGCAGTCTATCGTCCTGTTTTAACCGGAGCGCTGCGTTTTAGATGGCTAGTGGTAGTAGCAGCGAGTGCTTTGGTTGTCGGCAGTTTATGGATGGGCAGTAAATTAGGCTCCGAGTTTATTCCCCAGCTCAATGAAGGTGATATCTTAGTACAAGCCATTAGGATCCCTGGGACAGGGGTAGAACAAGCAGTTGAAATGCAAAAAACTCTTGAAGCGAAACTTATGCAGTATGAGCAAGTACAGACGGTATTCGGTCGCACGGGTACGGGTGAGGTCGCCACCGACCCTATGCCACCAAACATTACTGATACGTTTGTTATTTTAAAGCCTAGGGAGCAATGGCCCGATCCATCAATGACAAAAGCTGAGTTAGTGAAAACGTTTGAAGAGGACTTGTTTACTTTGCCCGGCAATAATTATGAATTTACGCAACCTATACAAATGCGTTTTAACGAATTGATTAGTGGCGTAAGGGCAGATTTGGGGATAAAGCTATTTGGGGATGACTTAGATACGCTCTTTGCATCTGCTTCTGACATTTTGACCGTTATTTCAACGATTGAAGGAGCTGATGACGCGAGGCTTGAGCAGGTAGAAGGCATTCCAATCTTCACCGTCACACCAAAGCCTGATCAATTGGCACGCTTTGGTTTGGATATAGCCGACTTGCAGTTATGGCTCAATGCTGCGACAGGTGGAGAAACCGCTGGAATGATTTTTGAAGGCGACAGACGCTTTGAGATTGTCGTGCGATATGGCGACGACATTCGAAATGAACTCACTCAGCTTGAGAGCGTTCCCATCGTCACGCCCTCTGGTGAGCATGTACCGATAAGCGAATTAGCCACACTGGCATTTAAAGAAGTACCTAGCCAAATAAGCCGGGAAAATGGCAAACGTAGTATTGTTGTCACAGCAAATGTGCGTGACAGAGATATTGGTTCTTTTGTCGAAGAAGCGAAAGCGAGGATAAAAAATGAAGTCAATTTGCCAGCTGGATACTGGCTTGATTATGGTG
>OJFP01000130.1_pt1 | contig 58464 bp, 62 predicted proteins | sample 1594141 | NCBI WGS metagenome assembly OJFP01 (sample SAMN05416843, study PRJEB24817) | seawater metagenome | isolation source: Sea water | place: Canada:Atlantic | collected 2013-07 | reverse complement strand
TCAGAACAGCACCCAGAACGGGCGCTACGCGCCATACTTGGCGCACCAAAAAAAAGCCCTGAAAAAACTTCAGGGCTAACTTACATAGGAACACACTATAAAACACATACACTTTAATAGACTGAGGGTTTCGTCGTTAGTTCAAAGTTTTTTATTAATTATGCAAATTTTTTCAAACTTATTGTTTTTTGCTTCATACATTGCTTCATCAGCTTGTTGTTTAAGCTCATTGAACGTATTGCCATTTTTAGGATATAAGGTGATACCAACACTTAACACAGGTGTAATATGCGGAGGGTTTGTCGAAGTGACTTCAAGTTTATTAATTAGCCGTTCACTAATTTCTAATACGTCCTCAGTGGAGGTTACATCATTCAACAATACAATAAATTCATCTCCACCAATGCGCATCGCATAGTCATATTCGCGAAGTTGTTTTTGCAAATTAGTCGCTATATCTACCAATATTTGATCACCTACAGCATGACCATGAACATCATTTATTTGTTTAAATTTATCAATATCTATAAACAGCATAGCCATTAAACTTTTTTTACGCTTAGCTCTTGCCAGAGAAGTGCTAAATGCCTCTAGACCTGCACGCAAATTTAATAATCCGGTTAAAGGATCTTTACTAGCCAACTGTGCTAATTGTTGTTTTTGCTCATAAACTTCTAATAACATCGCGTCAAACGCCCGATAAAACGCCGAGCCCATAATTAAAATAAACAATGCAGTGATCAATGTACCTATAATTACAATAGCCCATGCAGAGGGCATGTAAGCGTAGATAGCAGGTTCAATTTGGTATTGGATAATATTTTGCGTAAACAGATATCCTAAGCCAATAATAAACAGACACCACACACTCAAATAAATAATCGCAGGGATGAGTCCCCAAACAAATGCAATAATAAATATCGTAAAAATGCCAAAGCTAACCGTGCCACTTTGTAGGCCAAACGTAGCAGCACCAGAAAACGACATGGTCGTTAAAATGACGACGACCAGAATAATGAGGTGTATTGCTTTGATTCGTTTTTTGCATATAGCAGCAATAAAAACAATCAAACTTAAGACAATATGATGGATGAAAATGGGCTGGAATCCGAGCTCAAACCACCGATACAAAGAAACCGGTAATCCCACCGCGCAAATTAATGCAAATGTGTTGATTAACCGGTCCGCTAATACTTGTTGTAAGTGTTGAAATGTCTCGTGCTGATGTAATTTCACATAAATCCTTTCCCAACGTCCTTATATAAAGATAGTCAGAAAAGGATATTTTGCAATTAATCGAACCAATGTTGTGTGCGATTGGCGAACCAAACCAATGACAACATGACTGGCACTTCCACTAATACACCAACGACGGTTGCTAAGGCAGCACCTGAATGAAGGCCAAACAGTGAAATCGCAACGGCAACGGCGAGTTCAAAGAAATTAGAAGTCCCAATCATACACGCTGGTGCCGCAATATTATGAGCTAGTTTCATCCTCTTTGCTGCAAAATAGGCAATAAAGAAGATCCCGTAGGTTTGGATCAACAGCGGTATAGCAATCAATACTATCGCTTCAGGATTTGCTAAAATGGTGTTAGCTTGAAACCCAAACAACAACACCACGGTTGTTAATAAGCCAATGATGGACCAGGGTTTGAGTTTTGCAAGCAACTTATTTACCTGGGTTTCATCGCCATTACGATTGAGCTGTTTTCGGGTTAACACGCCGGCTAATAATGGGATCAAGACATACAGCACTACCGACAATACCAAGGTATCCCAAGGCACGGTGATATCCGTCATCCCTAATAATAATCCTGCTAGAGGCGCAAAAGCAAAGATCATGATCACATCATTAATCGATACTTGTACTAAGGTATAATTCGCATCGCCTTTGGTCATTTGACTCCATACAAATACCATCGCTGTGCACGGTGCAACTCCTAATAAAATCATGCCGGCAATATATTCACTGGCAGTTTGCGGATCAACCCAGGGTGCAAATAGCACCTTAAAAAATAACCAACCTAAAAACGCCATTGAAAACGGTTTGATTAACCAATTAATGACCAGGGTTAATAACAATCCTTGTGGTTTTTTGCCAATGTCTTTGATTGACGTAAAATCAATTTGGACCATCATCGGATAAATCATTAACCAAATCAGTACTGCGATAACCACATTTACATGGGCATATTCCCATTCAGCAATAACAGCAAATGCATCTGGGGCCACATAACCCAATGCGATCCCTAGCAATATCGCTAAAGCAACCCAAACCGATAAATAGCGTTCAAATAATCCCATTATTTGGTCTCTCCTGTTGTCTTTTGATTAACACGTTGGCTGACCTGTTCAGCTGTTTCGACCCTTTCAGAATAACGATCTACTAAATACTCTTTGTTATCACGAAGCAACAACGTAAATTTCATTAACTCTTCCATCACATCCACAATTCGGTTGTAATAAGGAGAAGGTTTCATGCGTCCGGTTTCATCAAACTCTAAAAATGCTTTGGCTACAGATGATTGATTAGGGATCGTCACCATACGCATCCAGCGACCTAAAATTCGCATTTGATTCACTGCATTAAAAGATTGAGAGCCACCACAAACTTGCATAATGGCTAAGGTTTTTCCCTGCGTTGGACGCACTCCGCCCATATTTAATGGCACCCAGTCAATTTGGCTTTTCATAATACCAGTCATTGCACCATGACGTTCAGGTGAGCACCACACTTGCCCTTCTGACCAAATCATTAATTCGCGTAATTCTTTGACCTTAGGGTGAGATCCGTCATCCGAATCTGGTTGAGGTAAGCCCGTCGGATCAAAGATCCGTGTTTCCGCACCATAAGCTTCGAGTAAACGCGCGGACTCCTCTATAGCCAAACGACTAAATGAGCGTTCACGTAATGAACCATATAACAACAAGATACGAGGCTTGTGAGTCCCACTATCCGGCTGTAATGACGCACTGTTAGGAATGCTAAATTCATTCGTATCAATGTTGGGCAGCTCGCTATAAGTAATATCCGTTACTGACATGCTGTATTTCCTTGAGACTGAGTTAATTTTTCCAATGCATCCTGTAATGCAGCAGGCGTTAACTGTTGCTTTGCTATACTCACTAGTTGATCAACTCGCTCAGTAATCAGTGCAATACATGCTAAAAATGCCGCTTCGATTTCCTCATCGGAGCCTTCAAGTTTAGATGGATCGCTTAAACCCCAATGAATTTTGATGCTGTTACCAAAATACACCGGACAAGTTTCACCAGCGGCAGAATCACACACAGTGACCACAACATCTGGCGCAAATGCCTCAAATTCGTCCCATGACTGACTCGTTAAACCGCTGGTGGCAATCCCAGATTGGGCCAAATATTTAATGGATAAAGGATGCACCTCTCCAACGGGTTGGCTACCGGCACTTTTCGCTTCAATAACACCTTGAGAGGCATGATTGGTAATCGCTTCAGATAAAATACTGCGACAACGGTTATGGGTACAGATGTATAAAATTTTCATATGGGGTTACTCGCAACAAGGTTGTTTATTAATAAAAGAAAAAGGTTTTAGAATATGTTTAAGCTCATCTTTTTGCTGTTCAGCGGTGTTTAAGATGATGCTTCTAGCCCAATCAGGTAGTTGCGGATGCAACGAATAATACATCCACTTGCCCCGTCGTTCATCTTGAACAATGCCGGCTTGACGCAATTGCGCTAAGTTACGGGATGTTTTTGGTTGGTTTAGCGATAAGGCGTGCATCAAGTCACACACGCATGCCTCTTCAACTGTCGCAATAATCAAAAGCAGCTGCAATCGCGTTGCATCAGACATACATTTGAACAAATTTAAAGGTGTCATTACGCCGCCTGTATATAAAAATAGGGTTGAAAAATACCAGAATTCATAAGGTAAATAATTGATAAGAGTATAGATCGAAAATTTACATATGTGAAATTAAACATATGTATTAAATAATATATGTTAAGTCTTAGGTAACAGTCAATGTCGTCATTGCTTTAGGTTGTTATTGGTTTGTACTTCGCAGTTTTAATTAAACACGTCCAAAACCAGGCTATGAATAAGATCAGTTTTAGACTTAATTCATCCGCTATACATTTAAATATACATGTGAAATTTCACATATATAATATGTATTAATCAGAAATTGAAGTGATGCAAAGATGAATATTGATTTTGAAGATGGTGCGCAACAAGAACTAATTGCACTGATAAATACGCCGATGCCATTTGGCAAATATGCCGGCACTAAATTACTACATTTACCCGAACCGTATTTGGTATGGTTTAATAAAAAAGGCTACCCTAAAGGTAAGCTAGGCGAACAATTAGCTCAAATGTATGAGATAAAATTAAATGGGCTGGAACCAATGCTCCAGCCACTAATACGATAACAATTAGGCAGGTTACTTAGGAGTACCTGGACGTAACTGCATTTGTATGCCTTTAAGGAAATTACGTAACACCTGATCTTTACACTCACGATAATGTCTATTGTCTGGTTTACGGAAAAAAGCACCCAGCTCATGCTTGCTAAAACGCAATTCAGCTAGCAACAAAATATCAATGATATCTTCTGATTTCAAATTCAACGCTATGCGTAATTTCTGAAAGACGATGTTGTTATTCAATTGTGATTCAGGTAGTGGCTGCTCACCTTCACGCTTGCCACGTTTAAGGTTAATGAACCCGTTTAAAAATGTCGCAAACTCAGTATCTGTGATGGCTATAAAGGCTTCATCATCATCTTTTTTGAGCCAGCCGTTGATCTGCGCATCAGTCACAGTCAAATCCGCTAACGCAAAAATTTTGATCATAGTGGCGTTATATAAATCAAAGGTGTAACGTAAACGGCGTAAAATATCATTATTAGTCAAAGTAATTCCTAGTCTTAGGTCAAGCCAATGCAATCAACGTGATTGCTGGTCAGGAGGGATTATAACAGACTTATCCAAATAGTTAGTCAATCAAAAAATAATTACGAGATATCTTTTAATGCCACATGATCCAAGTCAAAACCAAAGCATCGTGGAGAAACCTCTTTTAGTGCATTTTCAGAACGGCAAAATTGAGGGCAGCCTACCGCAAATACCGTCACTCTTTATCCATAGCGCAGGCTTTCTTCATTGATTGGTGTTGACGTTTCGTAGTCTACAATTACAATTAGATCAGGGACACTAGCCACAACTTTAACTCAGTGCCGAGCAAACAAGTATTCGTTTTTTATGCTTACGGTAAGTGGCGAAGTATTACTTTCAAATGATTCAATTGTAGCTTCACCAATATCGTACCCACCAACGATTCTAGTGGCCTTATCTGTTACTTTACCGGTAAAAATTAAGCGACACTCGCCATAAATAGAATCTTTAAATAATGCTTGTAGTATATTAATGGTATTTCTTATTTGTAAGTAATTAAGTATTGTTAAGTTACAACAAAGGAACTTATTTATGACACACTCAACGTTTAAAAAAACATTATTACACACATCTATTATCACTATATTAGCTGCATCTCTTGCCAACGTTGCTCATGCAAATGAGACCATAGACCCGGAACAAAACTCGAGTATAAATCTAATACAAACAAATGATTCCGGTTCAGATGATAGGCATATTGCTGATGTTCATTCTAAAGGTGACGGAGGTATTATTTTACAAGGATTAAATACAACATCATCTGATCAATCGCTTGTACAAATTATTTTATCCCAATATGTGAATCGTGGACAAAAAACAGATAACTACGCAAACATTTTAGATATTAATGTAAATAATCAAAACGTTGATTCTCAAAATACATTTTACCTCACTCAAATAGGTGGTTCCTGGTTAATAATGAACGTTGATGGTGAAAACAATACCGTAAGTATTTCTGAACTAGCCGGTAAAGGTTTTGACCTTGAAGATAGAGATGATTTAAAAGATAGTCCGTCAGATGACATTACTCAACTTAGTATAAACGGTAACGACAACTATCTTACACTTACACCGACTATGATAGGTAACATTGCAAAACGTCTAAACGTAGATTTATCTCAAAATGATGGAACCACACATGCCAATATAATCAATATTGCGTATTCTGACTTTGCAGATGTTGTAGTTGAGTTAGTGGACGCAAACTATTCCATTATTGATATAGAGCAATTTAAATCTGAAGAGCTTAACGAAGAAGACAATGAATCTTTAGATAACATGGTTTATTTGAATATAATAGAAGCTGATGGGACAATTACTCGAATTGTTCAAGATGGGGTTAATAATCAATCAAATTTGTCAATTTCTGGAACAAATAATGAAGTTACTACCTCTCAAAAAAATGACAATCTAAATAGTGATAACAACTTTAATGCTAGAGTTTCAGGTGATAGTAACAAAATTATAATAAACCAACATTTCGATAATATTAAAAATAGCAAAAATGAAATCAATTCAATAAAAATTGATCTTATTGACTCAAATAACAGCTCAATTGAACTAACTCAAATAGGCACAGAAAAATCAAATAAAAACACTATAGACTTAACTGTAAGTGGTTCAGAACACGATATTAATGTTTCGCAATCCATCAATAACCAATTAACTGCTTCTATTAATGGGAGTAGTAACACGTTAACTATGCAAGAAAATAGTAATACTAATGTTACAGCAACTGTTGATGGTAGATTAAATAATATAACAATTGATGGATTGACATGGCTTGAGTTGATAACTGAAATAAGAGGCGAAGAAAATAATCTGAGCTTATTAGGAGTAGAGCAAGCTGATTTGCATGGTGAAATATCTGTTAATGGTAAAAGTAATAATTATTCTATCGAATTAAGCCAGCATATTGGAGTGTATGATAAGATAAATGGAAATAACAATTCTATGATATACGAAATATCTGAATCTCCAATGACTTGGATCCATACAGACAATCAAATAAATGGTAATAATAATAACATATTATTAGATTTTAATAATGAAAGCTTTAATTATATGGATATTTATCAGAGAGTTTCAATCTCAGGAACTGGAAATGATTTTAAGTTGAGCAATGGACAAAATAACAAAACTTCTCCATTTCTATTTTCTGAATATAATGTAGAGGTAGAGGGTGACCAGAATGTCATTGATTTACAAGAAAATAATTTTGATGATGGGTTCAATTATTCACATATCGTGATAGATGGTAATCGTAATAACCTGTCTCTTAAACCTGTTTTATCTACAAATTACTTCAGCCTAATTGGTGATGATAATATCGTCAATTTACACGGTACAGCGCTGAATGACTCGAGTGTTGAATTGCATCTTAATGGTTATCTGAATACCCTTGATATAAACGTAGACGGTCTATACGGTGATAATATTGACCTTGATATTGTGGGTGATAATAACACCATGAATTTTAATCTTTCAGCAGGTAATATTTCATATGAACTTACAGGTTCAAACTTCATCGGTACCGTAAATACATATAACAATATATCTTATTATCAACAAATCGAGAAACTAGGCACAGGTACGATTCAGATGATAACAGATTCTGGAATAGTAAATGTGTCATCTAACTGTGAGCAGAGTTGTAATCCTGCTACTTAAGAACGTTAAATAAAATGGCCAAATTAAAATTTTTATTTGTCGGAGCTTTACTTTTAAATACTGTCGGTTGTTCGTCATCAACAAACAATGAGAGGAGTTTGCTTAAACGCTCTCCCTCTTTAGTTGCCGAATCTTTATTTATAGATACGTTAAATCGTTTTGGTAAACCTGATAAAAGCTATACTATTTCTATTCAAAACTTTGAAGATTTATCTGGTTCACGTTCAGAAGGTGGGATTTCAACATCAGTTGTAAGTTCAGGTAAATTCCTAACCGAATTTTTATTAACATCACCTGCATTACGAAAAAAGTTTTATATATTTAATCGCAGTCAACTGAACGCCTTATTAACTGAACGAAAATTAGCAAATGCATTTGACCAAGACCGAAAGCAAAGGCTCATTGAGAAATCTAATCCTTTACTAAAAGATATTCTCAAAGATTCATTAAAACCCAAATATGACTTTATCGCGTTAGAACCATCACAATATTTAATCATTGGTGCAGTTATTGGTTATGATAAAAGTATTGATGAGTATGGACAAGGATTAGGAATAATGGGAGCAAATGCGAAAGAAAAAACGTCCATAGACCAACTGCATGTGATGGTCCAATTAATTGATACCAATACTGGTAGAATTATTAGTGTAGGTAGCGGCACAGAAGAAGTCAAAAGCAAACTTCGAACGCAAGGATATTTTGGATTAATCAATCCCTACAGAATTTTAGAGCTAGAAAATGGAGGGGTAAAAAATGATCCTTCTACTATTGCTTTTTTTATGGCTTTGCAAGTTGCACTTATGGAGATGTTCGAAAATGTGTAAATTAAAATTACTCCTTTTGTTGTTATTTTGCAGTGCTATAACCAATGCAGAACCACAGCGCTTTAATTTTAATAACCCTACATTTGGTGGCAATCCGTTTGTTGCTAACCATTTATTTAACTTAGCAAACAAGCAATTTATTCCAGAGAAAAGAAAAGATACATCACTCTCTGAATTAGAATCTTTCGCAGAGCAAATTAAACGCCGAACGTTATCCAGTGTTTCATCAGCAATTGCGGCTAATATTAGCGGTTTAAGTATTGACGATCTCACTGACGAAAATGGTATCATTAAATTAGATGGAATAGAAATTACTTATTATCAAGGAGAAAACTGTAATATTATCTTAGAGCTTTCTGGAGAAAATGATGAAGAGATTATATTAGATATCCCTGATTTTTCATGTGGTACTAATTAATAATAAGGATAAATATTGTAATTGTAGTGGTTAAGTCATTTTGGCCACGGGTTTATAGTATTTCCAATACCGATATTCCGATTCATTTGAGGTCAATCCACGATTGTTTGAATGCGGCCTAATTTCACTGAAATAACCAATATTATTATTGTTGATACAGTGTTTTGCTTCACTAAAATTTTGATATCCGCTTGTGGGTATGCATTCCGTTTTTAAACTTCTAAAGAAGCGTTCCATGGGGCTATTATCCCAACAATTACCACGCCGACTCATGCTTTGTGTCAAACGATAACGCCACACTAACTGCCTAAATTGGCGACTTGTGTAGTGACTTCCCTGATCGGAATGGAAAATTACCTCTTTAGATCTTCCTCGACTCTCATAAGCCATGCTTAATGCCTGGCAGGTTAAATTACTATCGGGCGAATGACTCAACGCCCAGCCAACAGGTTTTCGTGCAAATAAATCCATGACAACCGCTAGGTAAGCCCAACGATTGCCTGTCCATATATACGTCACATCAACGCACCAAGCTTTGTCTGGTTCGGTTACCGCAAATTGTCTATCCAATATATTTGGTATAGCCACATACTCTTGTGTTGCTTTTTTATAAGCATGTTTCGGCAACTGACAGCTTACTAATTCAAGCTTTTTCATGATGTTGCCAGCGCGATAACGAGACAACGGTTCTTGCACCTGCTGAGCCGTTACTTTGGCGATGAACTTCCTTCACCTGACTGTGCAATTTAGCCGTCTCTGGCGCCATGCGTTTATCACGCTTACGCCAGTATCAATAGGTGCTGCGGTGGACTCCAAACACCTCACACAACAACTTAATTGAATAACGGCGTGCATCGCTCTGACTCAGTTTCTCGATTACCGAGAGTTGTTCATGGAGTCCGACATCAATACGAGGCCCTGCGCAGCAGCTGCAGCCTTTTTTAAAATTTCTTTTTCCAATTCAAGTCGTTCGTTACGCTTCCTAAACTCACGAATTTCAAGTTGTTCCGGCGTCATAGGTGTTAGCTTCACACGCACACCTTCACGCTCCTGATGAAGTCGCTTCACCCATTTACCAATGGTTGAAAACCCAACGTTATATAGAGGGTAATAGCGAGTCCAAAACTAAAGTGGTAGAGCTTATTTAAAATGGTTTGTTAAGCCGTTCAGATAGGATATTAATCTTCATAGATTCTTCTTTCTCCCGTCTGCGCTTCAACTTCTTTATAGTCACCCAAACTAGCTTCAGAGAAAAGCTATCTGTTCGGGCCGGTTTAATTTCATTTGAATTTAAGAAATCGGCTATTTCTTTGTTAGAGTAGCCTTGATCGTGAAGTTTGAGGATAATAAAGTGACGTCGACTATTAACATTCGAACGATATACGAGCCCTAATTTATATGTAATTACTTCTACAACTAATTCCCAGCCGTAGAAGCAATTGGTATTTTTAAACTTACTCCACGGTCACAGACTTCGCCAAGTTTCTAGGCTGATCCACATCCGTGCCTTTAATCAATGCCACATAGTATGACAACAACTGCAACGGGATAGTGTAGATAATCGGTGCAACCGACTCAGCACAATGGGGCACATTAATGACTCGCATTGTTTCATCTGACTCAAAATGCGCATCTTTGTCAGCAAACACATACATGATCCCACCGCGAGCACGCACTTCTTCGACGTTTGATTTAAGTTTTTCTAGCAGTTCGTTATTCGGCGCTACAACAATTACTGGCATCTCATCATCAATTAACGCCAAAGGGCCATGTTTTAACTCACCAGAGGCATAGGCTTCGGCATGAATATAAGAAATTTCTTTAAGTTTTAGTGCCCCTTCCATTGCGATAGGATATTGCTCTCCACGTCCCAAAAACAATGAATGATGTTTATCGGCAAATTCTTCCGCTAAATCGCTAATTTCTTGCGCCAATGCTAAGGTTTCTTCTAATTTAGAAGGCAAACTTTGTAATCCAGTTAATATATCAGTACGGTCGGCATCACTCATGCCATTATGTTGACCTAGTGCTAATGTCAGCATTAAAAATGCACCTAACTGAGTCGTAAATGCTTTGGTCGATGCAACACCAATTTCAGCGCCTGCTTTGGTCATAAATGCCATGTCTGATTCACGTACTAATGATGATCCAGCCACATTGCAAATAGTTAGACTAGAGGTATAACCAAGCTCTTTCGCCAAACGGAGTGCTGCTAATGTATCAGCCGTTTCACCTGATTGTGAGATAGTGACCAATAAGCTATTCGGGTGGACCACTGATTTGCGGTATCTAAATTCAGACGCTATCTCAACATTACACGACACATTCGCGTATTGCTCTAGCCAATATCGTGCAGTCATGCCTGCATGGTATGACGTACCACAGGCTATAATCTGTACATGTTTGATTTTACTCAGCAGTTCGTCTGCGTTTTCACCAAAAATACCTGGCGCTAAACCATCCAAACTGACGCGCCCAGCTAACGCATTACGCATTACCGTTGGCTGTTCATAGATTTCTTTAAGCATATAATGACGATAACCGGCTTTATCGCCTGCATCGTGCTCTACCGTTGATTCTACGATCTCGCGAACAACAGGAAGACCATCCACATCAAAAATATTAACTTCACGACGTGTGATTTCAGCCACATCACCTTCTTCAAGGAAAATAAAACGACGTGTAACAGGTAACAACGCCATCTGATCTGAAGCGATAAAGTTTTCACCCACACCCAAACCAATCACCAACGGACTACCTGAACGCGCAACAATAACGCGTGAAGGATCTTCACGATCCATGATCACCGTGCCATACGCCCCTGTAAACTGAGTCACGGCCTCTTGTACCGCAGCTAACAACGTATCGTTAGTGTCTAATAACGAATGCACCGTATGGGCAATCGTTTCTGTGTCAGTATCAGTGCTGATAGTGTAGCCTTTGTCACGCAAACGCATGCGCAAGTCTGCAAAGTTTTCGATAATACCGTTGTGGACTACCGCAATACGATCAGATGAAGCATGAGGATGGGCGTTGTTTTCGGTAACACCACCATGCGTCGCCCAACGTGTGTGTGCAATCCCTGTTGAACCCACACCATTTTCATCGGTAATGGCATCCGCTAAGGCTTGCACTTTACCAATACGACGGACACGAGAAAATTCGCCATTCGGGCTTAATAATGCCACCCCAGCAGAATCATAACCGCGGTATTCAAGACGTCTTAAGCCTTCAATTAAAATTTCAACAACATTACGTTCGGCAACAGCGCCCACTATTCCACACATGCTTATTTCTCCATTGGTGGTGTACAGATGACCTGTACACCATAGTTTTGTATATGACGCTGCGCATCATCATTTAATAGGTTATCGGTCACTAACGTCGAGATCTTGCCCCACGATAGTTCAATATTTGGCATTTTTTTGAATAACTTATCCGATTGTGCCAACACAATGGTTTGTTCAGATGAATCACTCATGACTTGGCTGAGTTTCGTTAACTCATGAAATGTCGTCGTGCCTTTAGCAAGGTCAAGACCCGAAGCACCCACAAACGCCATTTCAAAATTATATGACGCAATCATCTTTTCAGACATTTGCCCTTGGAAAGATTGGGATAACGGATCCCAAGTACCGCCGCTCATTAGCACCGTCGCATTATTACTTTTTTGAGTTAACGCCGTCGCAATCGGTAAGGAATTAGTCATGACGACCAATCCTTCAATGGTTTGTAAATAAGGTAAAAGATGCGCCGTAGTACTGCCACTATCCACCACAATTCTCGAAAAAGGCGAAATCAACTTTGCAGCTGTCGCCGCAATCGCGCGCTTGCAAGGATCGTTATCAACAATCGCCGGTTGGGATAAAGATGATGCTTGCTCGGTATTGAGGTTGTAATTAGCAGTAGGCTGAACATTAGAACTGGCATTCGCCACAGCGCCACCATGAGTTCGGATCAATACACCTTGTTGCTCTAACGTGGTTAGATACTTTCGAATCGAAACTTCCGAGACAGATAGTGAGCTTGCCAGCTGCACCACACTAACGCGACCTTTTAATAGGATCGCATCAGTAATGTGGCGTAAATTGGCAGTAGCGCGCTGTGGATTGCGTGACATTTATAAGTTTCATATTGATAATTAGGTTTCGAATTATAACTTATGATATCAAAAACACAATATTAATTTTCTAAGTCATTTTCTTAGTTGGACGTTCCCAGCCAGTCAAATGGCGTTGCTTCGCACGGGCAATTGCCAACGCGTTATCTTCGACATCCTTAGTCACTACAGAGCCGGCACCAATTGTGGCCGTATCGCCAATCGTAACCGGTGCGACCAACGAGCTATTTGACCCAATAAAAGCATTGGCACCAATAATTGTTTGAGATTTATTGACCCCATCATAATTACAAGTGATTGTCCCAGCCCCGATATTGGCATTCGCACCCACTATCGCATCACCCAAATACGTCAAGTGATTGGCTTTTGCCCCTTCGCCTAATGTGGTTTTTTTCATTTCAACAAAGTTACCGACTTTGGCCTTTTTCGATAGCACTGAGCCAGGACGTAAACGGGCATATGGCCCTACTTGGCAAGCCTCGCCAACCTGTGCTTCTTGAATAATAGAATTAGCTTCAATAACGGTATCATCAGCAACGGTACAATTTTGTAATAGACAGTTTTGGCCGATACGGACATTATTGCCGAGGGTCACTGTGCCTTCAAACACGCTATTAACATCAATAAAGACATCATTACCGACCGTTAAATCACCGCGTACATCGAAGCGCGCAGGATCAGCTAATGTCGCTCCTGCCAACATCGCTTGTTGTGCATTTTCTAATTGCAGCGCACGTTCTAGTTTTGCCAAATGCACACGATTATTTACTCCTTCTACTTCGACCGCAGACTCAGGCTGAGCAGAATGAATGGATTTACCTTGTGCTGCCGCCATCGCAATCACATCAGTAAGATAAAACTCGCCTTGGGCATTGTTGTTTTCTAATCCGTCCAACCAACCGAGTAAATCAGCCCCATTTAGGATCATGACACCGGTATTGATTTCAGCAATCTCTCGCTGTGCATCGGTCGCATCTTTATGTTCCACAATGGCAGTAATATTGTCACCACTGGCATCGCGGATAATGCGTCCCATGCCTGTAGGATCGGCTAAATCAACAGTCAGTAACGCCACATCTGCATTCGCTTTCACCGCGTACAGTTTGCGTAAAGTCTCAGCTTTAATTAATGGTGCATCACCAACTAATACCAAGACATCATCTTGTGGGTTGATGAACTCAGCAGCTTGTTGTACGGCATGCCCTGTCCCTAATTGCTCCGCTTGTAAACACCAGTTTAATGTATTGTCCGATAGCGCTGTTTTTAGCAAATCAGCACCGTGACCATAGACCAGATTAATCGAATCAATCTTAATTGGTTTAATTGGATCTGACCCTAATTTATTGACCGTGTTGATAATGCGCTGCACCATCGGCACACCGCCAATTGGGTGAAGTACCTTGGGAAGAGAAGATTGCATTCTTGTGCCTTTACCAGCAGCAAGAATCACGACAGACAATGCCATAATAAGTCCTTTATAAAATAGTTGGCGAAAATATACCAAAAAGCAGAGTTAACGGCTATTGATTTACCACAGTTTTTCTTCGGAAACGAGAAACCGATATAGCCCCAGACGTCAAACCAATACCTAATAAAATGGTTAATCCACCGGCGATCATATAGCCCGAAATTGTTTCATCTAATATTAATGCACCCCAAATTAAGCCAAACATCGGCACTAAATATCCGACGTAAATCGCTCTAGAAGGACCGATATTAACAATCAAATGAAAATACATCATATATGCGACGCCGGTACAAACAATCGCTAAAAAGCCAACTGCCAGCCAACTGTTCAGATCGGGAGACCCTGGCATAGGGAAATACAACGCCATCGGTAACAACACTAATGCGGATATCGCTTGGCTGCCAGCAGCAATAGCAAGCGGTTTAGCTTGTGCTAAATGGCGTTTGATATAACAAATCGCATAGCCATAACCAAACGTCGCCACTAAACAAGCCAACACAGGTACTAGACTCACTCCTTGAAAATTCAAGGTCTCGTAGCTTAGTAAGTACACACCAACAAAGCCACAGACAAAGCCTAACTTGGCTAAATTAGTCATGGATTCTTTGAGCCACAACCATGCGAGTAACGCACCAAACATAGGCGCAGTGCCATTTAATAAAGCCGTAAGCGCAGAAGGTAAATGCAGACTACCATAGGTAAACAAACTAAAGGGGATCGCAGTATTAGTCAGCGCCACCACAAAAATCGGTTTAGCAAATACACGGATATCTCCAAGCTGACGCTTAGCGATAACAAACGGTAATAGCACCAATGTCGCGAGCAGTGCACGCAATTCAACCACCGCCCAAATACCAAAATCTGGCGACGTAATGCGCATCAACATAAAAGACGATCCCCAGATCGCCCCTAACAACAATAATTCGACTAAATATTTAATTGGCAAAAGACATCAACCTACTAATGTGAAAGCGGCTTGCTCATGTTGCAGCAGCCATGATTTTTTATCTAACCCACCGGCATAACCGGTTAACGTTCCATTTTTTCCAATCACGCGATGACACGGGATCACAATCGCTATCGGATTTTTACTATTCGCCATGCCCACCGCTCGTGCAGCCGTAGGTTGATGAATATGCTTAGCAATATCACCATAACTACACGAGACCCCAAACTCAATGGTCTGTAATGCAGTCCAGATTTTGTGTTGAAACTCCGTTCCTTGTGGTGCTAATGGCAAAGCAAAGATCTGTCGTTCTCCGGCAAAATATTCGCTGAGCTGCTCGATACCTAATGCGGTGATCGCATTGCCGTGCTCTTTATTGCCACTTCGCTCAATGTCTGTCGCAACCAAAAACTGAACCTGTGTGATCCCAGACTTACTCGCCCTAACAGCCAATTCGCCTAAAGGCGTCATTAAGGATTGTTGATACATCATGTATTAGCATGCTCCCATAGTTGAATGCACACATAACTCTGCCAAGGCGCAGCCTGCTGAGGGTCGATAGCAAAGCGTTTTAGCTGATTTTTAACCACCAAATCATTATGCAAAAACACATCCGGTGCAGATAAACCGCGCATCAACACGTAATTAACCGTCCAAGGCCCAATGCCCTTGAGCGCTAACAATGCGTGTACATTATTGACACTCAATAATGCATTATTCTGGGCAAAGGTACCAGCAACATTCAACGTCTGCTGGCGCGCTTTAGGCATGGGTAGGTTAGACGTATCATACGTTGATATTTCATGAGGATTCGGAAAATGATACTGCTGCAACGCATGGCTTGTTGCACCCGTTGACGTCATAGACTTCTCACTGCGGATATCACCCACCCACCGATTAAGGATATTTACCGCACCTGTAACACTAATTTGTTGACCCACGATTGCTCGGATCAACGCTTCAAAAGGAGACCAGGTTGCAGGTAGGCGAATGCCCGGCGTAAGTTCATTTGCAGCAAATCCGGCGGTTAACAGCGCCTTGGTAATCACCGGCATAGCTTGGTGTGCGTCTAATACACGCGTAATATTAGCAATAACGGCATCGGCACACTCAGCCTTATGCAAATGTAATTCGACAGTAAATCGGGCTAGCTCAGGCTCATAAGTGGCACAAAACCAACTTGAGGGTTGATTCACGCCTGCAGAATGATTTTCTTTAGTAGAATCATCGGTAGTAACCGAATAGAAAGGACGTTCATCAAAATAGCGAGCATAACTCAATGGCCCACACGTTTCGACACCAGCAATGGCACGACGTGATAAAAACGCCTGCACCATTGCCCAGTTATACGGTTGGGTCACATTGATATGGGTGATCATTGGGTTTTTAGGTAGGTATACCCTTTGAGGCAATCTTCATAAAAATCCGTCCACTTAACCCCTTCACGAGGCTTCATCACCCCTTGAGCGACGCGACGGTCGATTTCACGTTTAACATCAATCGCCATAGAATGAGGGTTGTACTGCATCACCGATAATACATTTTCTACCGACGACCCATGCACGACTTCTTCGATATAAAAATCCTGCGGATCATCATCATAACTAAAAATATGCACTTCATTTAAACGACCAAATAAGTTATGCATATCACCCATTACATCTTGATAAGCGCCTGTCAAAAACAGCCCTAAATGATATTTTTCATCTTTTCTCAACGGATGCATCGGTAAAACATTAGAGATCTCACGTCCCACAGCAAATTGATCGATTTTGCCATCAGAGTCACAGGTAATATCAACCAATGAGCAATTTACTGTTGGCTCTTCATCTAATCGGGTCAGTGGTACAACCGGTAAAATCTGATCAATCGCCCACGTATCTGCGGCAGATTGAAAAACAGAGAAATTACATAAATACTGACTGGATAAGTTAAAGGCCAACGCTTGGATTTCTTCTGGAATAAACTCTGCTCCAGCATAACGCAGATGTAGCTTTTGCATGATCTGCCAGTACAATGTTTCGACTTGAGCTAATTCTGTTAACCCAATGACTCGAAATTTAAATGCATCATTGGCTTGTTCTTTATATTGAGACGCATCATTAAAGACTTCTTGTAGATTGGTCGCCGCATCCATCGAAGACGCTAATTCACGCATATTAGTCAAGATAACATGCTCATCATGACCAATCGTCAAATCAGCTTGAGACGAATCAGGTCGAATTTCGCCCATAATTTCGGTGATCACACAGCTGTGGTGTGCTGTAATCGCACGTCCTGATTCACTGACTAAGGTTGGGTGCGGGACTTTTTCTAAATCGCACACTTCTTTCATGCCGTAAACCACATCCGCGACATATTCTTCAATCGAATAGTTACGTGATGAGTCATTCGTCGATTTGGTACCATCATAATCAATACCTAAACCACCACCGATATCGACATACTCTAAATTAAAGCCAAGATGGCGTAACTCAGAATAAATTAATGCGCCTTCATTAATGGCTTCTTTTACTGCACGTATATCAGTTAGCTGGCTACCGATGTGAAAATGTAATAATTTTAAGCAATCACCCATGCCTTCTTCCGCAAGGTACTTGCCAGCATTAATAATTTCACTAATAGTGAGTCCAAATTTTGCACGATCACCACCACTGCCTTCCCACTTACCACGACCTTTCACGCTCATTTTAGCGCGTAAACCAATCATCGGAGATTCGCCAAGTTCTTTGGCAATACGGACAATCATTTTAATTTCTGAGAATTTCTCAACCACGATCAATACGTTACGACCTAGTTTTTGCGCTAAAAAAGCCAGTTGCACAAATTCTTCATCCTTGTAACCATTAAGGATGGTCAAGGCTTCAGGTGTCGTGTTATAAGCCATAATAGTCAATAACTCAGCTTTAGAACCGGCCTCCAAACCATAATGGTAGGCCTTACCCGCATCAACAATTTCTTCAACCACTTCACGCATCTGGTTAACTTTTACGGGATAGACACCACGGTATATACCTTGGTATTCCGCTTCAACCATACAGTCATTAAAGGCTTTATTTAAATGCACAACTTGTGCACGCAGTACATCATGAAAACGCACAACAACTGGAAACTGAATTTTTTGTTGTTGAATTTCAGCAATCACGGACGCAAAATCGATTTGCATATGCGGCTTTTCTACATCGGGTGTTACACATAAATTACCGTTATCACTTATGGCGAAATAACCAGCACCCCATTTAGAAATACCATACAAGGCATCAGCGGCTTCGCGATCCCATTTTACCGAAGATTGTGTCGAAGAATTGAGAAAATTAGTCATCGAGTCTGCTCAGTTGAATGACAAAAATCTTATTATAATCCTACCTAGCCCAATATCGAAATTATTTATTCGATAACGTTGCGATTACTTGAGATTTTCCTAATATTAATAATAGATAACGTGACATTTACTAGGAAAAACGCTATTAGTTATGATGGATCAACAAACAACGTCTCACCAATCTAAATTTAAAGTCTTGTATATCGATGACAATCCATTGGATTTGCAAATCATATTAAATCAGCTCTCTGATCAGTTTGAGTTCACATTTGCCAACAATGGTCGAGAAGCCCTTATTTATGGTTTTCAACAGCCACAACCCGATATTTTTTTAATCGATATTCATATGCCTAGTATGAATGGGTTTGAATTGTGTGAAAAATTTACCAAGGCACCCGAAACGTCACATATTCCGATTATATTTTTAACCGGAAACAACACACTTAACTGCAAAACTCGCGCATTTAATATTGGTTGTGTCGATTATGTAGTCAAACCGATTGATCCACGAGAACTCCGTTTACGGATTAATAATCACGTCAAGATATCGCGCCAATCGAATGCAATCAAAACACTTGCCGCCTTAGAATCTGAGACGAAAATCAATAACTATTATAAATATTTGCAAGAACTGCAAACCGAATGGAATTTATGCAAGCGTTACGATTATCCCTTAACATTGCTCCATTGTGAAATCGATAATCTGCAAGATATATTAGCCCCCTTAAACGCGAAGCAATCATCTCAGATCATGTTGGCGGTGGCGAATGCGATTCGTGATCTCGGTAATCGTCCAGGAGACTCCGTTGCCCATATTAATCCAGCAACGTTTGCGATATTACTATCCGATTCACAGATTTCCCATGCGGTTAATTGTGCCAAAGAGCTCGTAGCAAGAATATCGGCTTTGCAGATTAAAGTTCTATCCGAAGATTTGCCAATCCAAGTCACCATGAGTATTGGCGTGGCCTCATTATATCCTGAGGGCAATACGACGATGATGACCCTTCATGACAATGCGAATACAGCGTTAATAGAAGCAAAGCTCAATGGTGGTAATAATTGGTGTATGTATAGTGTTAGCCATATTCTGACTACATAGATTTTTGTCGCTTAGTCACTTAGTTAGGCATCAACATGTGGCCGGTTTTGACCCATATAACCGTTTCCTCTTCTACAAAGGGATGATGTGCACTCATGTGTGGACTTCGCAGCCAACTGCCTTGTGGATACGCACCGTGTTCATCCATAAACGTCCCGGAGATCACATATATCTCTTCTCCGCCAAAATGCCGATGGGGTTGAAAACGCTCACCCGCAGGCCATTTAACTAACGCGCAACCCTCGTTACCATATTCACTATGATGTTGATGTAAGGGCATGACTTGTAAGCCTCCTTGCCCTGGTAGCCATGCGGTAGTATTGGTATCAACCCTTACCGTAGCCATATCGTCCGCAGCAAACTGACATAATTTAACGAATAACTCGCAGCCATCTTGACTAAATGGGGCGTGCGATGACCCTGGTGGATTACGCAAATACGTACCTGCAGGATAATCGCCATGTTCATCACTGAAAATACCTGCCAAAACCAATATTTCTTCACCTTTCGGGTGAAAATGCGTGTTGAAATGTGAGTTGGGGGCATATCGGACAATACTAGTGGCATGTCCTGATTCGGTATCTTCGCGGGCTAAGGGTTTACGATCAACGCCAGCCATTGGACTCGGTTGCCATGGTTGGGTTTGGGTATTGATGAAAAGTTGTTGTGCAAAATCCATGTTGAGCATGGGCATTCCTATTCGGCAAAAGTAGTCTTATTACATATAGTTCAAATTTTAGTGAGCGTGATCTTGCTAGCTTAACCACCTCGCCTCAGCACCTGATTCTTCACTATCAAAGGTAACATGCTGCTTGGCATTTTTGAGTAATATCCCCGCTGTAAACAAGGATTGTTGAATGTCTTTAATTAAGCGCTGATCCAAGCCTTGAGCTTGTGCGGCAATAAGTTGTGCATCCGAAGCAAATACACAGATAACGCGTAACGATCCTGGAAAGCGCGAATAATCGGCCGTGTGCGTCAGCCAGACAAAGCCATCTATATCCTCTTTTGCACTGTCGCAAACTAAGGTTAAGGCTTTGATGACGTTATTATCGAGCTTTTTGGTGGTCTTATTCATACGCGTAGTCATAGGTGAAATAATAAGTAAATCATTCTACTATGATAATTGTCTCATCCCAAATCCGATGTGGGGACGCATGGTATTTGTTGCCTGTGCGATTTTAACTATTGGCTTGCTCCTCAAACGGAGTGCGAAAGTAATGACATGATCTAGAATAATTAAGTTGTTGAATTGTTAACATCTTGTTGCTACATTGATTCATAAATCGAATACTCATCATTCAGTATCATAATAAATAAAGAGAAGGTTCTTGTGAATCACAAAGTTAGGCTTGCCGCCATACTGGTGCTCGTGTGGATGTTATTGTCCGGAATGCTTGAGCCACTCATGCTCACTTTTGGGTTGTTTTCTGTGGTTTTTTCGTTATGGATCACAGGGCGCATGCTTAAAATTGATCAAGAAAGATACACTTTTTTTGTCACCCGCAGTTTTATACGTTTTTTATATCAACTGGCTATCAAGGTCGTACAATCCAATATTGATGTGAGCTTGCGTATTTTGGGTTTTCGCCCCGTAGAGTCGACCTTTATTACCATTCCTATGCCTTATAAAGACGATGTCGCCAAAGTATTATATGCCAATGCAATTACCCTCACACCTGGATCATCCAGCATTGCCTTATCCGATGACACATTATTGGTTCATACCATTAGCAATCAAGGCGCCGAAGATTTAGCAAACAACGACATGCTTAATATCATGCCCAAACAATATGCCATTACTGAAATTGAGGTTGATCCAGTATGACCATTTATTTTCTTGTCGCCGGTTTAGCCATATTAATTGCGATGGCGTTAGGCGTGTGCCGAGCGTTGCTTGGTCCAAGTGTCTTTGACCGTATTTTAGCCGTGAATATGTTTGGTACTAAAGCCGTATTACTCATTGCGCTTTACGCATTTTTCAGCGGAAGGCATGATTTACTCGATATATCGTTACTCTATTCATTACTCAATTTTGTCGGCGTTATTGCAGCACTGCGCCTAGTCGAGCGCGGTAAATTCTTTGCTAATGATGCACGAGTTGACGCCGCTGATCCGGAGGCTTCAGATGATAATTGAGACCATTAGTTTTATCTTAATCGGGATTGGCTGTGCCCTAGGGTTAATCGGTGCGATTGGTATTATTACTCTGCCAGACACTTATGCTCGCTTACATGCAGTAGGGGTAACCGATACTCTGTGTACATTCTTAATCTTATTCGGACTAGGCTTACAAGCTGATTCTTATACCGCAGTAGCCAAACTCATTTTGATTTTTATGTTTCTCGCGTTTACTAGCCCAGCTTCGTCTTATGCATTAGCTAATAGTGCATGGCGTTGGGGTCTACGCCATAACCAAAAAATCCATATCCAAACCATTGATCGTGAACCCCCCTCTCAATCAACTAATTCAACACAAGGAGCTGACCAATGAGTTTGATGTTAAACCTTGTCCTATTAGTGTTTTTATTAGTCATGGCAATTGCAGTACTTAAAACCAAACATCTATTTGCCATGGCGATGTTATTTGGCTTATACAGTTTATTGGTTGCAGGGTTGTTTGTGGTGTTAGATGCACCGGATGTCGCCTTTACAGAAGCCGCAGTCGGTACTGGTATTTCAACTGTATTGATGCTCGTGACATTAGCGTCAATTAAAGATGGGCATGAAGCGGTCAGTTCGACAAAGCGTAAAATCGGTCCACTTATTATTTGTTTAGTGATGGGTGGATTATTAATTTTTGGCACACATGATATCGCTAAATTAGGTGAGATCCACAGTCCCCCTAATGATCAAGTCGCTGCCTATTACATTACCCAAGGACAAGCTGAAACGGGTGTTCCTAACTTAGTGACTGCGGTATTAGCCAGCTATCGCGGCTTTGATACCTTAGGTGAAGTTACAGTGGTATTAACTGCAGGGATTGGCGTGCTGTTATTACTCGGACAACGACGTAAGATCCACGTCAAAAAACGAGGGCAAACACATGATGACCAATGATTTAATTCTGCGGGTTGTCACCAAGTGGCTATCCCCTATCATTATTCTGTTCGCTTTATATGTGCAATTTCACGGTGACTATAGTCCCGGTGGCGGCTTTCAAGCCGGCGTTATATTTTCTACTGCCATATTACTGTATGCCTTGACCTATGGGTTAGATGCGGCATTAAAAGTCATCCCAGAAACGGCGCTTAGAGTCGCAGCGAGTTTTGGTGTGTTGTTATATGGTGGCGTAGGAGTTGTCTCAATGTTGTTAGGGGGAAATTTTTTGAATTACAGCGTGTTAGCTGACACTCCATTAGCAGGGCAACATATAGGGATTATCGTCATTGAACTAGGGGTCGGGATCACTGTTGCTGCCGTGATGATTTTACTCTTTTTTACCTTTTCTCGGAGAGTCGATCCAGAATGATTGAGTATATTTTAGGACATATTAATTACTGGTTCATCATTGCAGTCATGATGGTGGGATTGTATACCTTGATTAGCCGTGCGAATTTAATCAAAAAACTGGCTGGCTTAGCAATATTTCAAACTGCGGTAATTTTGTTTTATGTCAGTTTAGGCAAAGTCACTGGCGGTACTGTACCGATTGTCGACGAAGCCTACACCTTGTATTCCAACCCATTACCTCAAGTACTGATGCTGACTGCCATCGTAGTAGGAGTAGCCACCACTGCATTAGGATTTGCGTTAGTCATTCGCATCAAAGAAGCCTACAACACCATCGAAGAAGACGCGATATTTACTTTGGATCAAAAAGATCATGAATGAGCAGTTAACGATTTTGTTGGTGGTGGTGCCGTTAATGATCGCCCCTATTACCGCGTTATTTAAATCCCACACGATCAGCTGGATATTGACTGCTATTGTGTCGTTTACCTCCCTGATTTTATCTTTTATTATCTTGTTTGATGTCATTGATGGCTCGCATGTAATCTATGAATTAGGTGGCTGGCGCCCTCCTTGGGGAATTGAATACAAAATAGATTCACTCAATGCCTTTATTGCGCTGATCGTCAGTGCGATTGCCTGTTTATCAACTATATTTGCATGGCAAAGTGTGCCCAAAGAAATTAATGAAAACAATTACGGCCTATTTTATGCTGCTTTGCAACTATGTTTATTAGGCTTATTAGGTATTGCCTTGACCGGTGATATTTTTAACTTATTTGTCTTTTTAGAGATCTCATCATTATCAAGCTATGCCCTGATTAGTATGGGCCGCTCACGTAAAGCCTTAACTGCAGCGTTCTCTTATTTGATTTTGGGTACCATAGGCGCCACATTTTTTTTGATTGGTGTTGGCTTTTTATATGCCGCGTCAGGCAGTTTAAATATCGCCGATATTGCAACACGATTTTCGACCTTTGCGGACATGCAATTGGTAATGACTGGTTTTATCTTTATCTTGTTAGGTCTAGGGCTAAAAGCAGCGATTTTTCCAATGCATAGCTGGTTGCCCAATGCCTATGGACATGCGCCATCAGTTGTTAGCATCTTTTTATCCGCAACCGCCACCAAAGTATCGATTTATGTGTTGATCCGTGTGCTCTTTGACCTCTATCCCGTCGCCTATTGGCAAGCGTTGTTACTGCCTCAAATCTTATTAGTATTAGGTTGTGTCGGTGTGATTTATGGGTCGTTTCGGGCTTGGCAACAAGTGGAACTCAAACGCTTATTGGCATTTTCCAGTGTTGCGCAAATCGGCTACATCATTATCGGAATTTCATTACTCAATAATGATGGGATCACCGCCTCCGTGATGCATTTATTTAACCATGCCCTAATCAAAGCGACATTATTTATGGGGGCGGGAATTATTTTATATCGTACCAATACGACCAAGCTGTCTGAACTTAGAGGGTTTGGCGGCAGTATGCCGTGGACGTTTGCCGCAATTGTCTTAGCAGGTTTAAGTTTGATTGGCGTACCGGGTACCGTTGGTTTTGTAACTAAATGGTACTTGTTAAGCGGCGCGATTGCTCAAGGTAAATGGATTGTCGTGGTGGCGATATTAGCTGGTTCAGTTTTGGCTATCGCTTATGTGTGGAAAATTGTCGAAGCGATGTATTTTAATTCTAAACGCAAAATGGTCATTCAAAACGTAAAAAGTGGCGATATCAATCTAGCAAAAGCCCCAATTAGCTTATCATTGGCGTTGTGGATTGGTGCTGCTGGTTGTTTGTATTTTGGTTTATATACGGAGCTGCCTTATCAATCGGCACAGTCTATTGCGACCGCATTGCTAAGTAGCGAGGTGGCACAATGATCCCGTTAACATATTGGTTAATGGCGGCAATGTTGACGCCACTACTCGGCGCGCTGGTTATTTCCAGATTAGATAAATTACCCGACTATCGAGAAGCAGTCACTCTTGTCACCGCCAGCATTTTGTTTAGCATTAATGTGTATTTGTTTAATCACCTTGATGCAGCTAGCTCGGCTCAGTTTACTATTGCAGAACCTATTGAAGGATTGGCGATATCGTTTGTTCTCAATCAATTTGGATTGATGTTTGCGTTGATTGCCAGTGGTTTATGGATCGCCACATCCATCTATGCCATTGGCTATATGCGTGCGCATCATGAAAAAAATCAAACCCGCTTTTTTACGCTTTTCGCCGTCGCAATTGCCGGTGTCATGGCTGTCGCGTTTTCTGAAAACTTATTTACGTTGTTTATTTTTTATGAGTTCTTAACCGTTTCAACCTATCCATTAGTGACTCATGCTGGCACACGAGAAGCCAAACGTGGTGGTCGCAAATATATCCTGATATTGATGGGTACCTCCATATTGTTCTTTTTGCCCGCCATGATTTGGGTGTATTACCTAGCTGATACCCTCACTTTTACTTCTGGTGGTATTTTAGCTGGGCATGCTGATCCTAAATGGGTATTACCGCTGCTGTTAATGTTTATTTTAGGGATCAGTAAAGCCGGTGTCATGCCGTTTCACAAATGGCTACCAGCAGCAATGGTTGCTCCTACCCCAGTTAGTGCATTATTGCATGCGGTCGCGGTCGTCAAAGCAGGTGTGTTCTCATTGGTGAAAGTCGTGGTGTTTATCTTTGGTACGGATTTTATCACCGAGTCAGGGGCCAATCAGATTTTACTGTGGTTCCCAATTATCACCATCGTCCTAGCGTCGCTCATAGCCTTGAGTAAAGATAACCTAAAAGAACGTCTTGCCTATTCTACTATCAGTCAACTCAGCTATATCGTATTGGGCGCGTTACTCGCCACTCAACAAGCGGTGATAGGTGCAGGGATGCATATCGCCATGCATGCCTTTGGCAAAATTGCGCTGTTTTTTGCTGCGGGCGCTATATTAGTCACGATGCATAAAAAACTCGTCAGTGATCTCAATGGCATGGGCCGGGCAATGCCGTTAACGTTTACCGTATTTACCATCGGCACGTTAAGTATCATAGGGATCCCATTATTTGGTGGTATGTGGAGCAAGTGGTATTTGCTATCTGGCGCATTAGGCTTTGAACAAAATGCTGTACTCTATTGGACGGTATTGGGGGCATTAACCTTAAGCACCTTATTAAATGTGTATTACTTGTTGAGCATTCCTGTCAGAGCTTTCTTTTTCACAAACCCGAGTTACACCGTAATTAAAGAAGCACCCAAAGCTTGCTTGATTGGCATGGCGATACCGACATTCGTCACGCTGTACTTATTTTTTGACCCGTCTATTTTTTATGACTTGTCGTTATCGTTGACGGGATCATAGGTGCCTTATGAATAATAATAATCACTCTAATGCCGTTGATTCTTGTGACGCTGCTGACGTTTCTAACACTAAACGCGAAGTCACGTTTTTTGATCAACCGCGCAACGTCGCTTTGATTTTAAAGACGTTTTATGCGTTGTGCATTATTTTGGTCTTGCTGGATTTCTTTGTGCATCGACATATTTATGTGTATTTTGAAACAATCCCCGCTTTTTATGCTATTTATGGCTTTGTCGCTTGTGTGGTGTTAGTCGTGTTAGCCAAAATCATGCGCAAAGGGTTAATGCGTAATGAGCATTATTATGATGCGCGAATTGATGAGCAAGATACGCCAACGCTTAACGACAGCCCTCAAGCTACTGCAACCAAAGAGGCGCAATCATGAGTTATGCTATCCCTGCCTTTTTACCGTTTTTCTTAGCAGCTATTTTTGCTTGGGTCGCCCCAATTAAGTGGCGTTATGCACTCGTACTTGTGCCATTGATTAATGGTTTATGGTTATTCTTTTCGCCATCACCGAGCCCTATTATGCTCGATGTGCACGTGTTTCAGTTACAACTTGTCGCCGTAGACCAACTCAGTTTATTGTTCGCCTATTTGTTTCATATTGCATGCTTTATCTGTTTGATTTATGGCTTACACAGCAAAGATAAAGTGCAACTTGTGGCGGGCTTATCTTACGCAGGCAGTGCTGTCGGCGCAGTATTTGCCGGTGATTTTATTACACTGTTTATTTTCTGGGAATTACTGGCATTAACATCGGCATTTTTAGTCTTCGCTCGACGCACTGAAGCAGCTCGTAATGCAGGTATTCGCTACTTAATGATGCATATTTTATCAGGCGTCGCATTATTGATCGCGGCCATTATGCATTATCGTGCCACCGGTAGCTTAGACATTACTTATATTGGCTTAGACTCAGCAGCTTCATATTTGTTCTTATTTGCATTTGGGATCAAAGCGGCATTCCCATTTTTACATGGTTGGTTAGCCGATGCATACCCCGAAGCCACACCCGTCGGTACCGTTTTTTTATCAGCATTCACCACCAAAGTGGCTATATATATGCTTGCTAGGACATTTCCTGGAGAAGAAGTATTAGTGTATATCGGTGCAGCCATGACCTGTTTCCCGATTTTTTATGCCGTTATCGAAAATGACTTACGCAAAGTACTCGCGTATAGCTTAATCAACCAATTGGGTTTCATGGTTTGTGGTATAGGAATTGGTACAGCCTTAGCGCTCAATGGGGCTGTTGCTCATGCCTTTAACGATGTTATTTTTAAAGGCTTGTTGTTCATGTCGATGGGGGCGGTGTTGCATCGAGTAGGACATGTCAATGGATCTGATCTTGGCGGATTAGTCAAAACGATGCCTAAAACAGCCTTATTCTGCATTGTCGGTGCCGCTTCAATTTCCGCGTTTCCATTATTCAGCGGCTTTGTGAGTAAAAGTATGGTCATGGCAGCGATGATTGAAGCCGGTCACGAATATTTATGGCTGATGCTACTTTTTGCTTCCGCAGGTGTATTTCACCATGCAGGGATCAAAATTCCGTTCTTCGCTTTTTTTGCCCACGACAGTGGCTTGCGCCCCAAAGAAGCGCCAACCAATATGCTTGTAGCAATGGGTCTGGCCTCGGTATTATGTATTTTGATAGGTAGTTTTCCAGAGCTACTGTATCAAATGCTACCATGGGAAAATACCTACATGCCGTATGACTTGACACATACGTTGACGCAATTGCAGTTATTGTTTTTCTCAGCACTGGCATTTGTATGGCTTAACAAAATGGGCTTATACCCTCCAGAGCTCAAGTCGGTCAATCTCGACGTTGAATATCTGTATCGCAAAGTATTGCCAGCGATGGGTAATAAGTGCCAAGCCGCGGGCGACTTTATCACCCAGAACATCTTACACGCTGCCACATCAGCACTGAATCTTATCCCTAAAATGAACCGTGATGCAGATGCCAGCGCAGCAACGCTGACCCTACGTATGGCAATTGGCTTTGTGTTGTTAGCATTAGTCGCCTTGGTTACGGAATTAATGTAATGACTCATCAATATCATACACTCACCCCATTCATAAAACCGGTGGCGGCTTATCTAGCATGCTAGATGTTGATGGTGATAGGCTTTGGCCGTAGAAAAAAAAAGGCCCCTAAAGAGGAGCCAAGACACTATGAAAACATAAATAACTAAACTTTAAGTACAAACACACTCTGTACAATTTAATTAACATTATTAAAACAACTTACCCATCAATTGTCAACCAATCTGGTAAGTTAATCATTAAAAATGGTTCACCAAAAAGGTAAACCGTTAAAGCGTAATCTTATAATGTCGCTGAGATTAACTGCCATACGCCTTTCACACCAATGAAAGAAGTAAATATAGAGAACACTAAGATTGCAGCTAAAATACTATTGGCGACCCATGTGTTAGTGTGCGATTTCATCAAGTCTTTACGATTTCCTAAATAAAATATACAGGCAACGGTAATTGGTAAGATCACAGCATTGAATGCTTGTGAAATAATCATAACCAACACCGGGCGTGCATCAAATATTGGCACGACAAGACCCAATAAAGAAATCGCAAACACAATAATACGATACTTCGCTAAAGTCATATCTCGTTGTGTACCATTGTAATCACACAATAACCAAGGCAGCATCAATACATTAGGAAACTGCGACGACACCCCTGCCGCAACTAAACCAAAGGCAAAAATAGCCGTGGCCAATGAGCCTGCTAATGGCTCGAGAATACCAATCATCTGTGATGCGTTAGTCAAACCTATACCTTCAACATGCAATGTTCCGGCAGCAGCAGCCATAATCGAGGCACTGATGATAAACATCAAACATACAGAAAATATCGCATCATTACGTTGTTTCGAGTAATCTGCCAACGTCCATCCCGCTTCTTTTACCAGCGTTGTTCTAATAATAAATAATCCAGAAAATACAGTTGTACCAATCATCGATGCAATGACCAAAAATGGCCCTTTACCGGTTGCAGTTGAGACTTCAGGAATACTCGGGATCATGCCTTTAATAATATCAATCGGAGGCGGCATCATGATGAAGAAATTCACCAAAAAACACGCAGACATAATAGCCACGACGATCGCTAAACTGCGTTCAAAGAACTGGGTTTTACCATTCCAAAAAATGTAATACACCAAAGCCACAAAAAACGCCGCAAAATATATCGGAGCAATACCACCTTCTACCGCTGACTTTGACCACTCATAACAAATATCAGCCACGATCCCCATGACGCCCATAACACTGCCGCACACGCCTGTGGTTAACGCGACTAAAAAGAAAATACCGACGCCAGGGTGAATGTGTTTACGAAACGCTTTAACGTATAGCGTCCATACAGGTTGATCATAAAGAACGTACATAAGCAAGACGCGACAATCGTCCATAGCAATGTCATACCATAATCTGCACCCGCTTTCGCCATGGCAGTGACACTTCCAGTGCCAATATTAAAACCAAGTAAAAAAATACCAGGTAAAAATAATGCTAATCCTTGGGCAAATTTTTGTTTAAATGATTGTGCCTCTGCTTGTTCCATGTGTTGCTCCATGTGCGACGGTGCGACGACCGCCAAAGTTATTATTGTTTGCGTTATCAATAAGCGATTATTAGTGTTATATGATTATCAACGCAGTATTTGATTGGCGCTAAGCGCTTGCTCAACCCCGAGTCGCTCGATACTGATGTGACATTGAGTAACCTTATCCATGAACGCCCGATGATGATAAAAATCAAATCTTTGTGCTCCCGCCAAGCGCAAATAACCGTGCATGCGTGCTGGGTAATCTGTCGTATCTGTATTTTCTATAGCACTAGAATGAGCGAACGCTTCAGCTAATGGATCATTCAAATCATTTTGTTCGAGTGCTTTACGGATAAAACTAGCCCATGTAGCAACCGCAAACGCCATATAATTGCTAGCACCGCCAACTCGTAAGGCATCATCAATGGCAGGAAACCAACGTTGTTGAATTTTTTGCGAGCTATCAGTGCCCACCTGTAATACCGCATACGGTAAATTGTGATTGCGAAAACGCGCTAAGACTTCATCAATATAAGTAGTACCTGACATAGTGCTAGGCACATGGGTCACGGGTAATACATTGAGCTTTAACGCTTGTTCAGCAAATAACGCTAGTGAAGAACGGCGTAGTGCCTCGTGAATAAACTGATCACCTGCCAAATAGCCCATCGCAGCAAGCATGGAATGACTGGCATTTAAGAAGCGTAATTTTACTTTTTCAAAAGGGGTAATATCATCAACAAATAATGCCCCGACGCGATCAAATGGCGGGCGTTCACCAGCAAAATTATCTTCAATAATCCATTGAGTAAATGGCTCTGCAGCAACTGGCGCGGCATCGAGCAATCCTAATTTTTGTGCGACATCATGTTTGAGCTGTTCACTGGTAGCAGGCGTAACACGATCGACCATTGAAGAAGCAAACGCAACGTTAGCCTCAACCCAAGCGAGAGTCTGAGGACTATGCTGTGCTAACAAAAGTTTGACACCAGCTTTAACAAACTCACCACCGGCATGCATATTGTCACAACATAACACGGTTAACTTCGCGCCTTGTTGAGCGCCGCGCTGGATAAGTCCCGCGGCAATATATCCATAAATAGTGCGAGGCTGCGACAGATCATTAAGATCATGTGCAACCCCTGACGCAGACACATCGAGCTCGCCATTAGCCAGATCATAACCTTTTTCGGTAATCGTCATGGTGATTAATTGAGTTGTATTTTTGGCAACCGCTGCAATGACTGCTTGCGGATTTTCGGGTGCAACCAATATGTCCTGCAACGCACCCACAACTTGATATTGGGTTTGCTCACCCAATGTCGCCTGAGTATATAAATAATCTTGTGGCGCTAAATGATCACGCATATCTGGAGAACGCATAGAAACACCTGTAATGCCCCACTTTAACTCACCTTTTTTAAGCAACGCATCACAGTACATGGCTTGATGAGCGCGATGAAAATTACCTACACCGAAATGCACAATACCATTTCCCACCGTCACCGGAGCATATTTTGGCGCTAGAATATTCGCAGGAAGTTGCGTTAAATTAGCCTGATTAAGACGTTGCATGTTGATATTTCCCCTACTGCTGTGTCGGTAGCACTTGTGTTAGTTCGCTACCTGGATAACATTCTAATATTGTCATACCCGTAGTCGATTCATACACGAAGTCGGTTACCCCTGCTGGGCAAAAAAAGCGCTCCCACTGTTGCAAGGTAATGACTTCATCGCCAATGCGCATCGTACCCGAACCGGCAGTCATCACGCCAAAGAAAAACTCGTTTTCATTACGTGCATACTGACCTTGAACCGTTGCCCGCTTAACGGTAAAACATGATGTTTTATCTGGGCCAATAAGTAGCTCTAAGGTGTTTCCCGGTTTATACGCATGACCGTGGTCAGCTTAATGCTAGCTTTAGCTATGATGTGAGCGAGCAGTTAAACGTGGGTGTTGAAGCAGTTAACTTAACTAAGTCTGGTATCACTCAATCTTGTGTTAACGAAGGCGCAATCCTTTGTTTCCAAGGTCTAGCTGACCGTCGTATTACATTCGGTGCAAGCTACACGTTCTAAGCTAGCGCTTAAAACAGTTTAGTAAGTACAACAATACAAGGCATGCCATCTTAGATGACATGCCTTTTTTATTTAGATTGACGGAATTGATAAGCTAAAAATAAACCACTCACAAAACCAAACAAATGTGACTCCCACGAAATATAAGACTGTGTGGGTAACACGCCCCAAATCAACCCGCCGTAAAAAAACACAACCCCAACAGAAATCAGCGCTAACCAAACCCGTTTACTGAGCCATCCCGCCAAGACTAAGTAGCCAAAATAACCATATACAACACCACTTGCACCAAGATGCTGACCATCTCGACCGAAAATCCACACAAACAATCCCGTACTGAGCATCAGTAACAGGCTCACCAACGCATAACGTTTTAAACCAAACTCAAGTAACAAAAAAGATAAGATAACGAACGTTAAAAAATTTGACCAAAAATGGGCAATGCTGATATGCAACCAAGGTGCAGTCATAATATAAGGTAGTGTTGATATGTCGCGTGGCACAATACTAAACTGATTGAGCCAGCGACCAGACAGTACATTGATGATCTCAATGACAAATAAAATAGCACTAACCAGAACAAGGTAGTGCCAATCGGGACGAGTTTTAAGTAATTTCATCGCATAATAGTAAACTATAATGCCTATAAACAGAAAATTTATACCTACACACTTTGTAACGAGTTACGTCTCAGCTAACGACCCTCCCACTCCGAACGCGGATTCTCACTCTCTAATGCCGCTAGTTGCTGCCATAATTGATGCGCTTCATCTGACTGTTTTGTTGGGATTTCAATATTGAGGATGGCGACCATATCACCTTGTGTGCTTTTGGTTTTAAGCCCTTTGCCTTTAATTCTTAGTTTTTTTCCCGACTGACTATTGGCTGGAATATTAAGCTTTATTTTGCCATACAATGTGGGCACTTCTAACGCCGTGCCTAACGCTGCCTCCCACGGTAGTAGAGGTACCGTTAATAATATATTTGATCCATCGACATCAAACAAAGGATGCGGGACCAACCTAATATGTAAGTATAAATCACCATGTAAACGCTGTTGGCTCCCTAACCCGCCTTGCCCTTTCAAACGGATCCGCTCACCATCCTTAGTGCCTTGAGGAATTTTAACGTTGAGTGATTTTTTAATCTGCTGGGGATGACCCGATGAATGATCCGTTAACACATACTCAATATGCTTGCTAATACCCACGGCTGAATCTTCTAAAAACAAGGGCACTTCTAACTCGACGTCCTGCCCTTTAAACATATCAGGTTCAGACTGGTAGTTGCGATTAAAGCCATTTGAATGACCGCCAAATACTTGCCGAAAAAAATCAGAATAATCACCTTGCGCGTGTTCAAAGCCGCCACTATAAGCATGCTGACCTCGACCAGAAAACGGAGAGCCGGATTGCTGTCTGGGCGCACCATATTTTTTGATATGATCATATTCAGCGCGTTTTTCTTGATCTTTTAATACCTCGTAAGCTTCTGCTACTTCTTTAAATTTTTCTGTGGCATCAGCCTCTGCATTTACATCAGGGTGTAATTTTAATGCTAATTTACGATAGGCTTTTTTTATCGCCTTGATATCAGCATCTTCGGCTACTCCTAAGATCTGATAATAATCTTTAAAGTCCATGTCTATCCTATTAGGCGAGGGTGCTATTGGGCATCGGTGCAGTTAAGCAAAGGCAACTACATATCCATCATACGATCATAATTCATTGTAATTTTCTTTTGTTTTTGAACCTGCATATCCGCTAAATTGTGAAAAATTGCTTTTACTTTATCTTCGTCTATTTGCTCCTCTACTTGCGCATACAAACTAAGTAACTCATCACTCATTTGTGTTGAAATGTTTAAAATGTCTTCATCGGTATGAATCTCTTTCGATATGGCTATATCCGGCAATTGTAATATTTCACTGTCATTAGTATATTGCAGCCATGTGTCCAACACTCCTTTGGGTGAGCTGGACTCAAAAGCTGATAAGGCATCAACCAACGACCTTTCTTGGTGAATAATATAGTCGAGTAATAATTTAGCTTTTGGCTGAGTAACTTGCGGAGATAATGAGTGATAAAAATCACCTAATTGTTGATGAAAGGTTTTTGCGTGCTGCAAGGCTGCTCTGGCATTTTCGAATCGCATCATAATCCCTAATTTATTAGTCAGTCATATTAAATTTTATAGCACACCACACTAATCAGATATAAGAGGATACGCTTAGCATAATGTGGGTAGTACGTATTGTCGATTTGCTCAAGCAACACTTTGGTAACACAAATTGGTAATATTTAATACCAAAAAAACTGAATTTTGGTTAGTTTATATTAGATAACTTTGCCTTGTCCTGTTAGTATTAAGGAAGAATTTTTAAACACATTTACACGCAAGGAACTACCTATCATGCCAATCAAAATGATGAAAAGTTTATTACTGATGATGTTGGTATTTATCAACATACCGTCACTTTCAGCGAAGGAGCATCCTAATCTGATTTTAACCCAAGAAGGGGTTGAACAAATCCGCAAAAACCTTGGGAAAGTCCCGTTATTTGACGCCAGTTTAGCTAAGGTAAAAGCAATCGTAGATGCCGAAATTGCAGACGGAATTGACACTCCTATTCCGAAAGACTTCTCTGGTGGTTACACGCATTATCGTCATAAACAAAATTTCATCATTGCACAGCAAGCAGGTGTGTTATATCAAATTTTACAAGACGATAAATATGCCGTTTATGTGCGTGATATGTTGTTTCAATACGAAGCTATGTACAAAAACCTCCCAATTCATCCTATGGTTCGTTCATATGCACCGGGTAAGTTATTCTGGCAATGCTTGAATGACAGCAACTGGTTAGTTTATATGAGTCAAGCGTACGATACGGTGTATAATTTTTTATCCGCGCAAGAACGTTCTACTTTAGAAAATAACTTATTCCGCCCATTTGCAGATTATATTTCTTTAGCTAATCCCGCGTTTTATAACCGTATACACAACCACAGTACTTGGGGTAATGCTGCGGTAGGTATGATTGGTCTAGTAATGGATGACGAAGAACTGATTCAACGTGCATTACGTGGCATCGTTGACGATGGCCTTGAAGTTGGTGGGATTGACAATGATGGCGGTACGATCAAAGTTGAAGGTCAAAAACGCGGCTTCTTAGCTAATTTGCAAGAACCGTTTTCTCCCGATGGTTACTATACCGAAGGTCCATATTATCAGCGTTATGCGATGTATCCATTCTTAATCTTTGCATTAGGAATGGAAAACGCCAAGCCAGAATTAGGCGTAATGCAACATAAAGATAATGTATTACTTAAAGGTGTGGATGCGTTACTTAATTTGACTGATGCAGATGGCGAGTTTTTCCCACTCAATGATGGCCAAAAAGGCATGTCATACTTCACGCCATCATTAGTTACCGCAGTGAATGTCGCCTATCATTATGGTGACCAAAACCCACAATTACTGAGTATCGCACAGACTCAAAACGAAGTATTACTCGACCAAGCCGGTCTTGCAGTAGCAATGGGTATACGTGATAACAAAGCCCTGCCTTTTGCCAAAACATCAGTTAATCTTACTGATGGTGCTAACGGTGATGAAGGCGGCGTTGCAGTATTACGTTATGGCAACGAAGAGCTGACCAATGTATTTAAATATGCTGCACAAGGGTTAAGCCACGGTCATTATGACAAGTTATCCTTTTCATTATATGCAAAAGGTGCTGAAGTATTGCAAGATTACGGGTTATCGCGTTTTGTTAATATAGGTCAAAAAGGCGGTGGTAACTACCTCAAAGAAAACACAACTTGGGCAAAAACAACCATTGCTCACAACACGTTATCATTAAACCAAGAAATGCATTTTAAAGGTCAGTATGCAGTAGGTAGTCAGCATCATTCGGAATTATATGTTTATGATGACTCACGTCCTGAAGTACAAGTGGTGAGTGCAACTGAAACCAATGCATATCCAGGTACCAAAATGCATCGTACGATGGTGATGATAAAAGATGAAAACTTCACTAAGCCGTTTTTACTCGACATCATGAAAGTTGCCACAAATGCTAAGCAAGACTATGATTTACCTTATTATTTCTTAGGACAAGTCATTTCTACTAACTTTGAATATGCATCACCGAGTACCCTAGTCCCACTGGGTAAGAAAAACGGTTATCAGCATTTATACTTGGAAGGTCAAGGTCAACCTTCTATAGATAACACCAAATTATCTTGGTTAAATGAAGGCAAGTTCTATACGTTAACGTCTGCCACTAACACGACTGATGAGTTGTTATTTACGCGCATGGGAGCGAATGATCCTGAGTTTAATATCCGTCGTGAAGCGGCACTTATTATTCGTCGTAATGACACGCAAGATACTACCTTTGCAACTGTGATTGAACCGCATGGCAGCTATAGCCCGGTAACGGAAGCCTCATTAGACTCATCAAGTAATATTGCTAACCTTGCAGTCGTGCACGATGATGAACAATATACTGCAATTCAGATTACAGACCTAAGCGGTAACGTACAGTTGTTTATCTTAGCAAATTTAGATGCCAAAGCGTCGACGACGCATCGCTTAAAAATTGCTGACACGACTTATGATTGGACTGGTGCGTTTTATTACCACTAAGCGTTTCTCATAAAAGCACGATAAGCTCAAAAATAGACAACCCCATTACCTGCAAAGTTAATGGGGTTTTTACTTACCTTGCCGCAACATTGGTAAATAATCTTCACCTATTCCGGCAAAAGAATCCCTCATTACTGACCAAACATTGACCTCAATCAATGTTTCTTTGTGTTCATTTGTTAATGTTTTGTTATCAAGCTAACCAAGGAGCTCGACATGAGCATGATGAAATCACTGATATTTGTTGCACCAGGTAAAATTGAAATTACTGACAAAAAGATCCCCGATGTTGGTCCCAATGATGCTTTAATCAAAATAACCACCACCACCATCTGCGGTACTGATATTCATATTTTCAAAGGTGAATACCCTGTAGCAAAAGGCTTAACCATTGGCCATGAACCAGTAGGTACGATTGAGAAATTAGGCAGTGCTGTAATGGGTTATACAGAAGGTCAACGGGTGGTTGCAGGCGCTATTTGCCCATCATACACCTCGTATGCCACTCAAGACGGCTTTCCTGCACAAGATGGTGGTTATCTTGATGCTGATGGTAAATGCTCGTGCCATGGCTACAAGGCAACTGGCGGCTGGCGTTTTGGCAATCATATCGACGGAACCCAAGCCGAATACGTGTTAGTCCCAGATGCACAAGCTAATTTATGCCCTGTACCTGATGGCCTGACAGATGAACAAGTGTTGATGTGTCCTGATATTATGTCCACAGGCTTTAAAGGTGCCGAAAACGCCAATATTCAGATTGGCGATGTGGTCGCAATATTTGCCCAAGGGCCGATTGGTTTATGTGCCACCGCCGGCGCAAAATTAAAAGGTGCTTCACTGATTATTGCTATTGATGCCAACAGTGAACGTTTAGCGATGGCAAAAAAACTCGGCGCGGACATCACTCTTAACTATACAAAAGTCGATGTCGTTGATGAAATAATGAAAATCACTGGTGGCCGGGGTGTAGATAGCAGCATTGAGGCATTGGGCTTACAATCGACCTTTAACCAGTGTATAAAAGTATTAAAACCTGGCGGCACGTTTTCTAGTTTAGGCGTTTATTCTGAAGATTTGGTCATTCCCATCGCCAACTTTGCAGCGGGACTTGGTGACCATACGATCCGAACTGCGCTATGCCCAGGCGGCAAAGAACGCATGCGTCGATTGATGAATGTGATTGAGACCGGAAGAGTCGATTTATCCGAAATGGTCACGCATACCTATGCGCTAGATGACATCGTTGATGCATATGATTTGTTTATGCATCAGCGTGATGGCGTCTTGAAAATCGCAATTAAACCATAGTATCGGTTAATATTACGATGATGGGATTAATCTGAGCACCGTCACAAAAGTGTCACAAACTTGTCATATACTCATCCCGTCCTTATTAACTAAGCATGTGGAACAAAAATATGAAAAAGTTTTTAACTTCAGCATCTGTAATATTATCTTCGCTATTAGTTGCGAATGTCGCGCACGCATCTCGTGATTATATAAACGTTGTCGGGTCGTCTACGGTCTATCCATTTTCAACAGTTGTGGCTGAGCGTTTTGGCAAGTCCACACAATTTAAAACCCCTAAAGTAGAATCCACTGGCTCAGGCGGTGGATTAAAATTATTTTGCCAGGGCGTTGGAGTTCAATTCCCTGATATCACTAACGCTTCTCGTCGAATCAAACCATCTGAACTACAATTATGTGCCGAGAACGGTGTTACTGGTGTGGTTGAAGTGTTAATTGGCTTTGATGGTATTGTCATTGGTAATTCTAATCAAGCTGAGCAAATGACCATTTCACTTAAAGAGTTATTTTTAGCTTTGGGTAAAGAAGTGCCTAACCCAGATGGCACGCAAACCTTAGTAACCAATCCTTATCAAACTTGGAATGAAATTAATCCTAGTCTGCCAAAGTATAAAATTGAAGTCCTTGGCCCACCACCGACTTCAGGTACGCGTGATGCATTTTCTGAATTAGCCTTAGAAGGTGGTTGTAAAAAAATCGACTGGATAGCCGATATTGGCAATCAATCTAAAGCGGCAGGCAAAGCAGGTGATGCAGCATTATCCAAAGACCTTAAGCATAAATTCAAATCAATCTGTCACAGTGTCCGTGATGATGGTGCATTTATTGAAGCCGGTGAAAACGACAATCTGATCGTACAAAAATTAAATGCGAATCCCAACGCGTTTGGCATATTTGGTTTTAGTTTCCTAGACCAAAACTCAGATACAATTCAAGGCACTAAAATTAACAGCTTTGAACCGAGTTTCGACAATATTGCTGATGGTTCTTACCCTGTTTCACGTCCATTATATTTCTATGTGAAAAAAGACCATGTAGGTGTGGTACCAGGTATTGAAGAGTTTCTTGCTGAATTTATTAGTAATAAAGCGTCTGGTCAGGAAGGTTACTTGGCTGACAAAGGCATGATCCCTTTAAGCGACGATCTGCGTAAGCAAGTCAAAGCTGATGTGCAGTCTTTAACTCCAATAAAGCTTTAACTGCGCACAGCGATAGAGGCAATATGAATACATCAATGTTATTAATCCTCGCCTTGTTGTTAATGGCGATGGCTTTTACTTTGGGTCGCAAGCGCTCTATCGCTGTTGCCGGTGGTAGCCAAGGGATACGCAATCTTAATTCTTTACCTGGCTATTATGGCACCCTATCAGCATTGTGGTGCGGTATCCCTAGCATTTTAATACTCGTGGTATGGGTACTATTTGATGATTTCATTATCCAACAAGTTATCATCCAAGAATTGCCCTCCAGCACACAAGCATTGTCTGAATCAGAGTTAGGTTTGTTGCTCAATACCGTGAGTAACATGGCAATAAATGATACTTCTACGTTATCAGCCGAACCTTACATCATTGCAGCAGCCGAGCGTTTAAATGGCTTACAACATATTAGCCAAATGGCACTGACAGTCGTCTTTATTTGTGTTGCTATGGGCCTAAGTTTGTTTTCATGGATGCGAGTAAGTCCTGATCTGAAAGCGCGAGTTAAAGTCGAGAATGTATTTAAAATTGCATTGTTGATGTGTGCCAGCATTGCTGTCTTTACTACCGCAGGGATTGTATTTTCAGTCATATTTGAATCGATAAAATTCTTTCAAAGTGTGCCCTTTTTTGACTTCATTTTTGGCCTTCAGTGGAGTCCTCAAATGGCTATTCGAGAAGGTCAAATTGGTGGTTCAGGTGCGTTTGGCTCTGTGCCATTATTTGCTGGCACCATGTTGATATCTGCTATTGCGATGATTATTGCAGTCCCAGCTGGGTTAATGGCTGCGATTTATTTGTCTGAATACGCCTCTCCCAAAGTCAGAACGTTCGTTAAGCCTGCACTAGAGGTATTAGCAGGCGTGCCAACAGTAGTGTATGGATTTTTTGCAGCACTCACCGTTGCTCCTTACTTACGTGAAACCGGCAGTATGTTTGGTTTGAGTGTATCTTCAGAAAGTGCATTAGCAGCCGGCTTAGTCATGGGCGTAATGATTATTCCGTTTGTGTCATCTCTATCAGATGATGTTATTAATGCGGTACCTCAGTCCTTGAGAGATGGCTCGTTTGGTCTAGGCGCCACACATTCTGAAACCATTAAACAAGTGATAATCCCAGCTGCATTACCAGGCATTGTCGGCGGTATTTTGCTTGCTGTTTCACGCGCCATTGGCGAAACCATGATCGTGGTGATGGCGGCGGGACTAGCAGCCAATCTTACAGCCAATCCTATGGAGTCGGTGACTACTGTGACAGTACAAATTGTGACGCTATTAGTCGGCGATCAAGAATTTAATAGCCCTAAAACTCTGTCAGCATTTGCCCTTGGACTGATGTTGTTTGTGATCACCTTGATCCTCAATAGTGTCGCCTTAATGGTAGTCAAAAAATATCGTGAGCAGTACGAGTAATAATGATGAAAAACGAATCTATACAAAATAAAGACGGCGCGGCGAAACCTAGCACAATTGACTTAGTTAATAAAAATCTCGCCAAGCGTTATCGCGCCGAAAAACGCTTTAAAGCTTATGGAGTTGCAGCGATCCTGTTTGGTTTAGCATGTTTGGTGATATTGTTTACGGATATTATTGGCAAAGGTCATTCTGCTTTTTTACAAACCTATGTGTATGTAGAAGTAAATTATGATGCTGATGCGTTAGACATTAGCAATGTGAATGATCCTCATCAATTAGCAATAGCCGATTACTCAGCAATCGTCAAAAGCGCATTGCGTGAGCAATTTACCGATGCAAAAAGCCGTAAGCAACGCCGTAACCTGTATGGCTTAGTCAGTAATGGCGCTAGCTTCACCTTACGCGAATCATTAGAAAACAACCCCGCGTTATTGAATCAAACAGTGGGATTATGGTTGTTAGCCGACGATGACATCGATACGTATTATAAAAGCCGCGGTAATAACAAAGACGATGCCTTTGTCGGTCGATTAAATCCCCAGCAAGTGGCATGGGTAGAAACATGGATTGATAAGCAACAAATTAAAAAGCGTTTCAACACCACATTTTTCACTTCTGGCGATTCACGTGAACCTGAGCAAGCTGGTATTATGGGCGCAATGGCGGGTTCGTTGTTCACTTTATTGGTGACAATTGCGCTGTCGTTTCCTATTGGTGTTGCTGCCGCTGTTTATTTGGAAGAGTACGCACCCAAAAATAGAATCACCGACTTTATAGAAGTGAACATTAATAACCTAGCTGCTGTGCCATCAATCATATTTGGTTTGCTCGGTTTAGCTATTTTTATTGGCTACTTTGAGATGCACCGTTCCATTCCCTTGGTTGGTGGTTTAGTATTGTCCTTAATGACTCTACCGACTATTATTATTTCAAGCCGTGCCGCTATTAAGTCAGTACCGCCGTCAATACGCGATGCAGCACTTGGCTTAGGCGCATCTAAGATGCAAGTTATTTTACACCATGTTTTACCCCTTGCGATGCCAGGTATGTTAACCGGAGCAATTATTGGGTTTGCACAAGCCTTGGGTGAAACAGCTCCGTTGTTAATGATTGGTATGGTGGCGTTTATCGTGGATATTCCAGGCGGAGTATCAGATCCAGCAACAGCCTTGCCGGTCCAGATTTTCTTGTGGTCAGACAGCCCTGAACGCGCATTTGTAGAGCGTACTTCAGCGGCAATTATGGTGCTGTTAGCGTTTCTTATAACTATGAACACAGCAGCAATATGGCTACGTAAACGCCTTGAGCGTCGTTGGTAAGAACAGGAATAATGATAATGAAAACAAAAACAAATGAAAACGATCCGCAGATCGCTCAAGATGTATCTACCTTACAAACCGTCGGAAACGTTTTTTCTGATAATGCAAAAATGTCGATGCGTAACGTCAATGTATTTTATGATGACAAACAAGCGATTCATGACGTCAGTTTAGATATTGGCAAAAATGAAGTAGTGGCAATGATCGGTCCATCCGGTTGTGGTAAATCTACTTTTTTACGCTGTATGAACCGCATGAACGACACCATTGATTCGTGTCGTATAGAGGGTGATTTTAGACTTGAGAAAGATGATATTTATCATCCTAAGCAAGATGTTGTGGCACTTCGTGCTCGCGTTGGGATTGTATTTCAAAAGCCAAATCCGTTTCCTAAATCTATTTACGACAACGTCGCTTATGGCCCTAAAGTACATGGTTTAGCCTCTAGCAAGACAGACTTAGACGAAATTGTAGAAGTCAGTTTACGCAAAGCCGGCCTATGGGCTGAAGTTAAGGACAGACTTACCGCTCCGGGTACTGGCCTATCTGGTGGTCAACAACAACGTTTATGTATCGCACGCACTATTGCGGTAGGTCCAGAAGTGATATTAATGGATGAGCCATGCTCGGCACTTGATCCGATTGCCACGGCTAAAATTGAAGAGCTCATGGCGGAGCTAAGTCAAAATTTCACCATTGCAATTGTGACTCACTCCATGCAGCAGGCGGCACGTGTATCACAGCGCACAGCCTATTTCCATATGGGTAAACTGATTGAGGTAAATGATACTAAACGCGTATTTACTAATCCAGAGCATGAACTGACTGAAGCGTACATTACAGGTCGCTTTGGCTAATTCGAATACACGAATACAAGTATTACGCAGCACACCTATCACTTTATACCTTAAACAGGCAAAGCAGGAACGTAAAATGGATAAGAAGTATCTAGAAAGACATATCTCAAATAGTTTTGATACCGAGATCAAAACTATCATCAGCCAAATATTAGAAATGGGCAACATTGTTGAACAACAAATTCAAGATTCGGTTACCGCAATAGTCTCAACCAATAAAGCGCTCGCAGAAAAAGTAATCGAAGTTGAAAATGATGTAGATATGCGTGAAATACGCTTAGATGAAATATGCACCGAAGTACTGGCGTGTCGCCAACCTGCTGCGTTTGATTTACGCATGATTTTATCAGCAACTCGCATTATTCGTGATCTTGAGCACATCGGTGATGAAGCACAAAAAGTCGCTAAAATGGCGTTACGACTTGAGAAGAAAGGTGCTGCGCCAGGCGGATATGACGAAATTGAGCATATGGGCGCACTGGTTCAAGGCATGCTACATTCTGCTTTGCATGCGTTTACTCAATTAGATGTAACGCAAGCCCTCGCTGTAGCAAAGTCGGATAAAAAGGTAGACCGCGAATTTAAGAGTGCAATGCGCACCATAGTGACGCACATGATTGACGATCCAAAATCTATCAAACGGGCCATGAATATCCTATCGGCATTACGCTCACTAGAGCGAATGGGCAATCACAACCGTAATATCGCGGAGCATATTATCTATTTGGTTAAAGGGTTAGATGTCAGGCATTCATCAATCAAAGAGATGGAGAGTAAATTAGGGGATTAAGCTAAATGGGTAAACATCACTACGACCTTTAAAATAGGAAAGAAAAACCGCTCTTCATTTAATAATTGAAGCATATACACTTATTTTCAAATTTAAAAATAATGTTGAAATAAGCTAATTTTTGATTAAGTTACTCTATAAATCGACATGTGTAATTGCAAACTGTGATTTGTCTGGACTCATCCAAGTGTCATCAAGCTTAACAACGGCAAAGCCAACGTCTTTGAAGGTCATTTTGTTTATCGATTTTGCCGCAATGCTTAGTGCTTTTTGACCGCTGATAACACCATGATCATCATGAGCGTATACATTTACGCTAAGTAAAGCGGCGCATAGTGCAATAATTGACAGTATTTTGTTCATTGTATTCTCCAGAGTTTAAATAGTAATAATTATTGTTTAAGACCAATCACTTCATACTGGCCTTTAACCATAAGCTGTATAGCGATAGCTTTATCTGTTTTATTTTTCCAATACCAGCCATGTGAACCAGCGAATGGCGTGGTAAAACTGCCTTTCATTTCATTAGTCGCAGCAATGGCAAAGCTCTCAAAATAACCTGTCGTATCACCTTCAGGTTCACCGTGTAAATCAAAATAAAGTTGCTCACCGTCTGTTAGCCATTCATAGGTCATTTTTTCATACTGTTCCATATAAAATTTGTACTCTATTCCTCGACCTGCTGGCACAGTGACTTCAATCGTTTGAAATTCATCAGTACCTTTACTAGCGGCTAAACTGGCCACTGGTTGTTGTTCTTCTCCGGCTGTAGCCAAGACGGTTAAGCCGAGTTTTTTGCCAATTCCTGTAGGGTCAATATTATATTCGCCTGGCAATATAATGGTTACCAAAACGATAGCAGCAACAATAATTGCTGATACGCTCGCTTTGATTAATGTTTTACTACTTACTGTATGTTGCATAACTTTCTCTTATCTTTTTTGATTTATTAAATGGTGAAATAACCCGTTAGTTGCAGACCCATCAACATAACACCTACACTCATTAAAGCGGTGTTGGTTAACGTTGAAAATCGCTGGAATGATGGGAGTTTACGCCATGCATTTATCACTATCAGAATGACTGCTAGAGCCGCAAATTGACCAAGCTCAACACCTAAATTAAAGGCTATCAAGTTGGTGATTAGCCCATCTTCTGGTAATTGGAATTCTTGTAATTTAGTCGCCAGACCAAAACCATGAAATAGGCCAAATATTAGCACTGCCCATTGTGTATTAGGTTGCCTGTTAAAACAGCGTTTGAAGCCACCTAAGTTATCAAAGCCCTTATACACCACAGAAAACCCTATGATGGTATCAATTAAATAAACATTGACTTGGATGTCGCTCAGTACGCCAAATAGTAAAGTGACACTATGACCAATGGTAAACATGGTCACATAAAGCAAAACATCCCTGCTGTGATATAGGAAGAAAATCACACCGACTAAAAACAGTAAGTGATCATAGCCAGTGATCATGTGTTTAGCGCCGATATACAAAAACGGAATAAATTGAATCCCAGTATTTTGTTCTAAAAAAGCTCGAGTTTTATCATCAACACCATGCGCTAAAACATCGACACTGATTAGTGCAAAAGTAACGATAAGTAAGTACAGGCTATACTTGATAACACTCTTAACGCTGAGAGTGTTAATTGTTAGATTATTTGGCATCAGATGACTCCAATACTTCAACTTCAGTCAAAAGTGACTCCTTTTCTCTATGTAAAATTCGATATAACGCAGGGCGAATAACTTCACGCGTAGCTTGGAACACTAAATCCATTCGCTCTTTTAAAGGCAGTGGATTAGGCCCAGCTTGGCTTAAACGGCGTAAACAGTTTTCAACGATCATTGTTATTATTTACCTTTTCTTAATTTACGTTGCTCTTCGATAAGACTTTCAAGCGTATCAAGTTGATAATCACCTTCAATAAAGTCAATCGTAACATTTGCAATTAATTGCGCGATTAAGCTTTCACGATCTACTTTAGCGCGATAACAATAGGCATGACCTTGCTTACTACGACTAAGTAGCTCTTTCTTGAATAGTCTATCTAACGTGCTTTGAATAGTATTTAGCGAATTTCCACGGGGCACGCCTAGTACACTATGGACTTGTTTTGCATCAGCTTCTTTTTTATTCCACAAATACTGAAGAACTATCTTTTCTAATTTACCTAGCTGCATAAATTCCACTCTAAATATGATTCGCAATATGGTGACACAACAAAATCCAATCGACATTAACCTTCATGCTCTAACGTCGGCAATACGAACAAAATTATCACACATCCTATGGCACTTTGTGCCCATTTGCGAGATATACCAGAGGCAAGCTTGATGACAACTTAAAGAGCATTGTTAACATTTAATGACCGAATATGAACCGCAGCTATGAAATTACTGCAAACCTCTTAAAAATCAATCAACAAACGTTAGCAATATACATAATTAAGACAGGAAAAATGTTGTTAGCATATTTATAAACAACTAAGAAAAAAAGCCCGAATATTGCTATTCGGGCTTTCATAGAACTGGTTAAAACTTAACAGATTAGAGTTTTCACTCTACTACATCATGCCGCCCATACCACCCATACCGCCCATATCAGGCATTGCAGGAGCTGAAGCTGCAACAGGTGCATCAGCAACCATCGCTTCAGTCGTAATCATTAAGCTAGCGATAGACGCTGCAAACTGTAACGCACTTCGAGTTACTTTAGTTGGGTCAAGGATACCCATTTCTAACATATCACCGTAAGTATCGTTACCAGCATTATAACCGTAGTTCGCATCACCCGATTTTACGTTGTTAACGACAACAGATGCTTCTGCACCCGCATTCGATGCGATTTGACGCATTGGTGCTTCCATTGCACGAAGAGCAAGTTTAATACCTAACGTCTGTTCTTCATTTTCGCCCTTCATGTCTGCTAATTTAGCAGCAACACGAACTAGTGCTACACCACCACCAGGGACAACACCTTCTTCCACTGCGGCGCGAGTCGCATGTAATGCATCTTCAACACGCGCTTTCTTCTCTTTCATTTCAACTTCAGTCGCTGCGCCAACTTTAATAACCGCAACACCGCCAGCTAATTTAGCGAGACGCTCTTGTAGTTTTTCTTTGTCGTAGTCTGAAGATGAATCTTCAACTTGTGCACGGATTTGTGAACAACGCGCTTCGATGCTTGCTTGATCGCCTGCACCATCAACAATCGTCGAGTTATCTTTGTTAATAACGACACGTTTTGCAGTACCTAGGTCTTCTAAAGTAACTTTTTCAAGATCCAAACCAATCTCTTCAGAGATCACAGTACCGCCAGTTAAGATTGCGATATCTTGTAACATCGCTTTACGACGATCACCAAAACCAGGTGCTTTAACCGCAGCAACTTTGACGATACCACGCATGTTGTTTACAACTAGTGTTGCTAAGGCTTCGCCTTCAACATCTTCAGCAATAATCAATAACGGCTTAGATGACTTAGCAACCGCTTCTAATGTTGGTAATAACTCACGGATATTAGAGATTTTTTTATCTACCAATAAAATGTACGGCGAATCTACTTCAATTGTGCCATTTTCTTGATTATTGATGAAATAAGGTGATAAGTAACCACGGTCAAACTGCATCCCCTCAACCACGTCTAATTCGTTTTGTAAAGCTTGACCTTCTTCAACTGTAATAACGCCTTCTTTACCAACACGCTCCATCGCTTCAGCGATGATGTCACCAACAACAGTGTCAGAGTTAGCTGAAATCGTGCCTACCTGAGCGATAGATTTAGTATCAGCACAAGGAGTTGATAAAGCCTTCAGCTCTTCTACAGCTGCTAAAACCGCTTTGTCGATACCACGTTTAAGATCCATTGGGTTAATACCCGCAGCAACAGATTTAAGGCCTTCAGTCACAATCGCTTGGGCTAAAACTGTCGCAGTTGTTGTTCCGTCACCGGCTTCATCATTGGCTTTAGAAGCAACTTCTTTAACCATCTGTGCGCCCATGTTTTCGAATTTATCTTCTAATTCGATTTCTTTGGCAACTGATACACCATCTTTGGTGATTGTTGGCGCGCCGAATGATTTGTCTAATACAACGTGACGTCCTTTTGGACCTAATGTTACTTTTACTGCATTAGCGAGAATATTGACACCGTTAAGCATTTTGCTACGTGCGTCATCAGAAAAACGTACTTCTTTTGCTGACATAATAATTTCCTTTAAAAATAAGCTTTCGTGCGATATGACATCGTCACGTTAAAAATGGATGAATAAAAAGTTACTCAACGATTGCTAAGATATCGCCTTCACTAAGGATCAGGACTTCTTCACCGTCGATTTTTTCAGATTTTACGCCGTAGCCTTCACTGAAAATAACCGTGTCGCCAACTTTAACAGCAAGTGCTTGCACATCACCATTTTCTAAAATACGACCATTACCCACAGCGATAACTTCACCACGAGTTGATTTTTCAGCAGCAGAACCGGTTAATACAATCCCACCGGCTGATTTACTTTCGTGTTCAGCACGTTTGATAATAACGCGATCATGTAAAGGACGAATTGCCATTTTTATTTCTCCGATTTTCAATTATTTAATGATAATAACAAACCCACAATTGGGCTGGCTTTGATCGCTAAATAAATAATTACTTAGCTATGTTCGTTGATATGGCGTTAATAGAAAATGTTTCAAGGGAGGGAGGTGAAAAATTTTCCCTTTTTTTATCAAAAATGACGCCAAAAGGGAAAATTACGAGATAAGGGCATCCTTGGTTACAAATTAGCTTCCACCGGCTGGCCATTGTGCTTATACAAAATACCGTCTTTCATCACCATGTCGACATTTTGCAACAGGTTAATATAGCGGAGCACATCGCCTTTAACAGCAATAATATCAGCGAGTTTTCCTTTAGAAATCGTACCGGTTTTATCTGCCACACCCATCATAACTGATGGCCAATATGTTGCAGCACGAATGGTGTACATAGGATCAAAACCAAAATCATCTACCCACACCGCTAATTCATTCCACGTGCTTTGGCAATGGAACTTAGTCGGAATACCGCTATCGGTGCCCACAAGTAATATCACACCCGCGTCTTTTAACTGTTTGACCTTATGCTCCAACGTCGGTTGTCGCATGGGTGTCAGTTGCATGTATTCCAGTTGACCAGGATTAGTTAAGGATGCTTTGATATCCGCAATGGTGTCTTGTTTCAAGCCGCGCTGCCAACACGTGTTATCGAGTTTTTCTGGATTAGCGACCGTACGAGAATAATTAAATAACCCCTCGACAGTCGGTGTCCAATATAAAGGCCCACCGGCAATCCGGCCCTTAGCGGTGCGCTCTTTGAGCATAACCATGATGTCTTGCGGGTATTCTGGCGCAGTGGTTAAGCCCGTATGTTCAAAGTTATCAATACCGATCTCTAGTCCTCGTCGGATTTCATCCGGTTTATGGGAATGACCCACGACTTTAAGCCCGTGCTTATGGGCTTCATCAACAACGGCTTGCGCAACTTCCAATGACATCACATCATGATCAATCAATTTGATCACATCCACACCCGCTTTTGCTAACTGACTGACTTTGGCTTGTGCTTGAGCCACATCCGCCACTCCCCAGCGATAACGTTCAGTGCCAGGATAAGGTTCGTGTTGAATAAATGGGCCGGAGATATACAAGCGTGGGCCTGGGATTTCTCCGTTATTGATTCGGCGTTTAACTGATAATGAAGGCTCTAGAGGCGCACCTAGATCACGCGTACTCGTGACGCCAGCTAACAACAGTTGCACGGCACTAGCCGGCATAATTTCATCGGCTAATCGGTCTTTGTACGTTGGATGCCAATGGGCGTAATCAGCATGACCATTTAGCATTAAGTGTGCATGCGCTTCCCATAAGCCGGGTAGCACATCCATCCCTTCAGTGGAAATAACGGTATAACCATCGGGCACCGGTAATGTAGCTACCGTGCCCACCGATTGGATGACATTATCTTTAATTAAAATGACGCTGTTAGCTAGGGGTTGATGACCGAAACCATCGATTAATCGACCTCCCACTAACGCTTTGTACTCTTGGGCTGAGGCAACAAAGCTGGAGGCAAATAAAGTAGAACAGAATAAAGACATTCGACAGATATTACGAACATTCATATAAGACTCTTTATAGTTAGTATCTAAGAAACTCTAGATTATCAATTCAGCGCCAGTTTGCAACTATTTGTCATTTCGTCCTGAGTCAGACGTGTTTTCAGGTTTATTTGTGTCGTCGGCTTGCAGAGGTATTTGCACAGAATCTGCTTGCCCAGTCTCCCGAAACTCACCATCAATAATATCATCATTTTGCGCATAGGTTTGACTAAAACCGGACTGAGAAAAATGCGCCGATGCATGCATTTTGCCGTTAAGTGCATGAAACAACACGCCACCAATTTTTTTACGCGTATATGGCAATGTTAGCAATAATCCAAACACGTCAGTAATGAAACCTGGCGTCACAAGCAATACCCCCGCTACCAATAATAGCAACCCTGAACCAATTTCTTCGGCAGGGACTTGTCCTTGCTGCATTTTTAACTGTGCTTGTGCCAACGTTGATACGCCTTCACGCTTCACCAAATACGCACCGATCATGGCTGAGAGAATGACAAGCAATACCGTATTCCATCCACCAATGATTTCTCCCACGTTAATGAGAACAGCGATTTCTGCGATCGGCATGATCACAAACAACAAAAATAATTTACCCAAAAGACTTCCTTAAGTTTCGTTTAATCCACACTTGCTAAAGTTATGTTACTGTAATTGATTGAAAGCCGATATGAAAGCGAGGTAGACTTTTATCGGTCTTTTAATTTAATCCATCTTTTTTAATCTGAGAATCAATTAACATTATGCCTAAATCACTTTATATTCGCGCATTACATGCCTTGCTCATTGGCATGTTAAGTCTTGCAGCAGTGTTTACTAGCTCGATAGTTGCCGCGCAAACTCAGGCTCTTAATTCTATATTTGATGACGAACCACAATTTCTCAAGGTTGACGAAGCCTTTAACATGGATTTCTCGCAAAAAAATGGCCAATTAATCGTTAACTGGTCGATTGCTGATGGTTATTATTTGTACAAAAAACAATTTAAGACGGTCACTAAAAACGCGACAATCGGTGAGCCTAATTACAGCCCTGCTCCGACCCAAATAGAAGATGAATTTTTTGGCATTTCTGATGTGTTTTTTAACCACGTTGCCGTTACTTATCCTATTATCGAATCCATTGCGGACGGCGTCGTTAAAATTCGTTTCCAAGGCTGTGCAGAAGCCGGCCTATGTTACCCGCCAACCACCAAAGTGATCTATCTATCGGCAGTGACAAATAATGAGCAATCCTCCGCAGCTCAATTCGCAGCAAGCTCTATCGCTAGCGACACGCCATCTTCATCGGCATCGTCATCAGAGCAATACAAACTACTCGATATATTATTAGCTGACGGCAACCTCGGCTATAAATTAGCATTGTTTTTGCTGGTTGGGATCGCACTAGCCTTTACGCCTTGTGTCTTTCCCATGTATCCGATTTTATCGGGTTTGGTGATCGGACAAGGCACTAATATGTCGTTGTCGCGGGCATTTGTACTATCTTTTGTTTATGTACAAGGTATGGCAATTACCTATTCTATTCTAGGACTGGTGGTGGCTTCCGCTGGCGTTCAGTTTCAAGCAGCACTACAATCTCCGTTACTACTCAGTATTTTTATCGGATTATTCGTAATTCTCTCCGTAGCATTATTTGGTGGATTTGAGATCCAACTTCCCTCAGCTTGGCAAGCAAAACTCAATGGAATTGCCAATAAACAAAGCGGAGGCAATCTTGTAGGTGTCTTTGTAATGGGCGTTATTTCTGGATTAGTCGCTTCTCCATGTACTACCGCACCGCTAACCGGAATTTTATTATTTATCGCTCAAAGTGGGGATTTGTTACTCGGATTTTCGGCTCTGTATGCGTTGAGTTTGGGGATGGGTATTCCATTGATTATCTTTGGCATGACTGGGGGCAAATTATTACCTAAAGCCGGTCATTGGATGAACATCGTCAAAGTAACCTTTGGCTTCATGATGCTCACCGTTGCGATCTTATTTGTTGAACGTATTATTATCCATCCACTAACCGATTTATTGTGGGCTGGCGTCGGTCTGGCATTGTTTGTATATTATTTCACTTTAAACCAAGCAACTGAAACTACATTTGCCAAAGGAGTGCGCAATGCTGTAATCATTACTGGCATATTGTTGTCCTTTAGCTATGGTTATCAAGCTATAGTCCCGCCATCGATGCAAACTCATATCGAACAAGGACAAAGCTCAACACCGTTATCAGCCAAAGGTCACCCTGAATTTATGGTGGTAAAGGATCTCGGTGACTTAGCAGCCAAAATAGAACAAGCCAATGTCGCCGGTAAAACTGTCATGGTCGATTTGTATGCCGATTGGTGTGTCGCCTGTAAAGAATTCGAAAAATATGTTTTCCCCGATAGCGCAGTGCAAGCAGCACTCGCTAACACAGTGTGGATGCAAATAGACATGACCGATAACACGCCAACTAACTTAGAGTTTCAAGAAGCATTTGATGTGATGGGATTGCCAACTATCTTATTTTTTGACCACCAAGGCAGTGAACTTACCAAAGCACGGATAACAGGCATGTTACCTGCTGCAAAATTTGCCGCTCATGTAAATGGAATATTTGCCGATAAAAACAAACAACTTGGTGTGCAGTAAAAACAACAATGAGTCAATAAGGGCAAAAATGTTAGGGATAATATTTACAAATCTTGTGGAAATGATTGAAACCACGGTGTCTTATGAAATGGCTGATGAGATATTACAAGAAGCTAACTTGTCATCTGATGGTATATTTACTTCAGTGGGACATTATCCATTGGAAGATGTGGTAGAAATTGTGACATTTCTATCAAAAAAAACCGATATTCCTCCCGGTGATTTGATCTTTGCCTTTGGAAAATATCTGTTTGCCAAGCTCATGGAAGGACATAAACATATCGTCTCTGCTGACGTGACGTTATTCGAATTACTCGCTCAATTGGATTCAAAGATCCATGTGGAAGTCTTAAAATTATATCCAAACGCGACATTACCCACATTCAGTATATTGAATGAGGGTCCAGGAATGATTCAAATGCTTTATCAATCTCCGCGTCAATTAGAAACGTTAGCCTCAGGTTTGATCCAAGGTGGAGCTGAATATTTCAACACTAAGGTGGATGTAGACATGGTTATTGTGCAAACTGACCCGTATAAAGTGCAAATAACCATCAAACAGGCATAAACTTCGCTTAAAAAGCGGTTATTAACCAATATTCCACCTGATAAGACCAGTAATTTACTGCGTAATCTAAAAAAATCACTATAATCCGTTATATCTTGCACGTTAAACACAAGATATAAGGATTATCGTGAATATTCTCATCTTAAATGGACCAAACTTAAATCTTTTAGGTAAACGCGAGCCAGGCTTATATGGCTCCCAAACTCTAGAGGATGTCATGACCTATTGCGGGCTTTATGGCAAACAACTAGGTCATTCGATCAGTCATTTTCAGTCTAACGCTGAACATGAGCTCATTAATGCTATTCATAATGCAATGAATTCCGTGGATTTTATTATTATCAATCCAGCTGCCTTTACGCATACCAGTGTTGCTCTGCGCGATGCATTATTAGGGGTTAATATTCCATTCATTGAAGTCCATATTTCCAACGTGCATGCCCGCGAAGAGTTTCGCCAACATTCTTATTTATCCGATGTCGCCGCAGGGGTTATCGTCGGTTGTGGTACTTATGGCTATCAACTCGCTATTAATAGTGCCGATCATCAATTTAGTCATCAACAGAAAAACAGGTAGAACGTCATGGACATTAGAAAAATTAAAAAACTCATCGAGCTTGTCGAAGAATCTGGTATCTCAGAATTAGAAATCACTGAAGGTGAAGAATCAGTAAGAATCCACCGTGGTGGTGTTGCGCCGATTGCGCCAGTCTATGCACAACAACCTGCACAATTTACTGCACCAGCACCTTTGCCAGCTGCAGTAGCTCCTATTGCTGAAGTGGCGCCTGTTGCACCAGCCGGTCACACAGTAAAATCACCAATGGTAGGGAGTTTCTACCGTGCTTCATCTCCAGAAGCTAAACCATTCGTTGAAGTTGGCTCAAAAGTCAGTGTAGGTGATACCTTATGTATCATCGAAGCAATGAAGATGATGAACCAAATCGAGTCTGATAAAGCCGGTGTGGTAACAGCGATTTTAGTCAATAATCAAGATGCTATTGAATTTGACCAACCTTTATTTGTGATCGAATAAAACGGGATTGCTAACATGTTAGATAAAGTCTTAATTGCTAACCGTGGTGAGATTGCATTACGCATCTTACGCGCGTGTAAAGAACTTGGTATCAAAACGGTCGCCGTACATTCTACTGCTGACGCCCAACTCAAGCACGTATTACTCGCTGATGAATCTATCTGCATAGGTAGTGCTTCAGCCAAAGAAAGTTATTTGAATATCCCCCGCATTATTGCTGCGGCAGAAGTCACCAACTCAGTGGCAATTCACCCTGGATACGGTTTTTTAGCTGAAAGTGCCGAATTTGCTGAAGCCGTTGAAAAAAGTGGTTTTATATTCATCGGTCCAAAACCTGAAACCATCAATTTGATGGGCGACAAAGTATCTGCGATCAATGCCATGAAAAGTGCTGGTGTACCTTGTGTACCAGGCTCTGATGGTCCATTGACAGACGATACTGAGCGCAATAAAGCCATCGCTAAACGCATTGGTTATCCTATCATTGTCAAAGCCTCAGGTGGCGGTGGTGGTCGTGGTATGCGTGTCGTTCGCAGCGAAGCCGATTTAGAAGAATCAATTTTGATGACCAAAGCGGAAGCGGGTGCGGCGTTTAATAATGACGTGGTGTACATGGAAAAATTCCTTGAAAACCCTCGTCACATTGAAATCCAAGTATTAGCTGATGGTCAAGGCGGTGCGATCCATTTAGGAGAGCGAGATTGCTCCATGCAACGTCGTCACCAAAAAGTGGTTGAAGAAGCTCCTGCGCCCGGCATTTCAGACCAAATGCGGGAAAAAATCGGTGAACGCTGTCGTAAAGCTTGTATTGAAATTGGCTATCGTGGTGCTGGAACGTTTGAGTTTTTATATGAAAACGGAGAGTTCTATTTCATTGAAATGAACACTCGTATTCAAGTAGAGCACCCGGTATCAGAAATGATCACTGGTGTTGATCTGATTAAAGAACAATTACGTGTTGCTGCTGGTCAGCCTTTATCACTTGATCAATCTCAAATCAAAATCAAAGGTCATTCGATTGAGTGTCGAATCAATGCCGAAGATCCTGAAACATTTATGCCTAGTCCAGGTAAAATTAACATGTTTCATGCTCCAGGTGGTTTAGGTATTCGTTGGGAATCACATATTTATTCGGGTTATTCTGTACCGCCTTTTTATGATTCCATGATCGGTAAATTGATCACTTACGGTGAAAGCCGCGATGAAGCCATCACGCGAATGCGACACGCGTTAGATGAGTTAGTCATTGATGGGATTAAAACTAATATCCCACTCCAAAAATCGATTATGGCTGATGAAAACTTCTTTGCTGGTGGCACTAATATCCACTACTTAGAGAAAAAACTCGGACTAATCTAACTGTCCAGCTTTATTGAACGATATCGTTTGCTTAACCATGTGTTAATCATCTCTTTATCGTTTGGATGAGCGACTGACTGACAGGCAAGTACATAACCTTGTGCTTGCTCTGTCGCTGATAGTGTATTGTTCGCATACTGCGTGCTAGCATACTCCCCCACCTCGATTTTAATTTTACATTTTCCACAGATGCCTTTTTTACATAAATGTGGCAGTGCAATGTTATGTCTTAATGCCGACTCTAATATCGTTTCTAGCTCTAATTGAGTGTGGGCATGTTGGATTTCACCCAGATGCTGATCATAACGGTGCCATGCAATACGCGGATTAACATGGTGTACCACATGACTGTTTTGCCCCAGTGTCAGCCATTTTGCTCCCATAAAATCATAGGCATTGGTTCCAGTATAACTATCTTGTTCTGTGTGCGGATGATGCACGATATGATCAAATACCCATGCCAAAATAATACTCGTTATCCAAGCAGGTAACACTACATATAATGCTAATTCAGTCAGCCACTCAAATCTAACACATACCCCTATAATGAGGGCCCACACACAAAAATACAGACTAGATGACAAGATATTCGTAATCGCTAATTGTTCTTTACAGAGTAGCCGGGTGTACCAGACTAAATAATGAAAATTCAAAATAGTGCATTTGCCCAATGCGATTAGTGGGTTGCGGGAGTGACAAAAATAATCTGGATCGCGTTTTGGCTCATTTAAAAATGCATGATGCTGCAAGTGAAGTGTCTTAAATAGTGAACTAGGAATAATCACAAACGGTAATGCCGCGACCCATCCAATGCTATCGTTAAGCCATATGCGCTGCTCATCGCCGGAGAATAAATTGTTATGGACAGATTCGTGTACGACGGTAAACGCAATATAAACTAAGCCAATACTGAGCATAATATTTATTACTGCCGGCAGGATATGGAATATGACACTGGCGAGTAGCAAACAATACCCCACCATACCAGCACCAAACAATGCCAACGTTAGCCAGTCATAACGTAACCAATGGTCTGGTAAGAAGTGTTTATAGCTTAATATGCTTGGTTTGAGAGTAAATAAGTTCATATATATACCTGAAATTTTCATGGTTTAGTTTATTTATTTGTAGAAATTATAGACATTTAATACGGTTTGGTTTGACTTATGGTGACAGGCTTTTGATTTTTAACGACATAAAATTGATTTATTACGACGATTTATTGATTTATTGCGTCAACATGAATGGTTTTATGTCCACAGTGAGCATACATAGTGTATTTTATCCCTAGGATTTTTAAGCCCTCTTAACAGGACATGAAAATCATAGGGAAAAAAATTGGAGGATAGTATCTATGCAGCATTATATTTCTAATCATTTTTTACGGCATTTTGTGAGGTTAACGCGTCAGAATAATCTCGATCCTGTCGAGTTATTAAAAGCAGTAGGTTTATCTAAAAAAGTAGTTACCCAAGACTACTCCGTACTTCCTCTAAGACAATTTGTGACATTGCTGACCCATACACGGAACCAGTCTCGTGGAAAGTCCATCGCGCTGCTCTTAGCACAACAACAAGATATATCGGTGTTTGGTCCATTGATCCCTAAATTAGAAGACTGTCACAACATACAAGCATTATTAGACGTGTTGCAAACCTATGTACAAAGTATTATTCCAGGTTTGAGTATTAGCCAGCAACAACATCTAGATACCTTTATGGTGAGTTTTAGCCATGCTGACCCAAACATCATGCACAACAGTGCTTTTTGTGAATATGCCGTGTCATTTGCTTTTCATTTATTACAACAGATTATTGAAATGCCGTTGAGTATTCGCAGTATATTTTTTCCAACGGCGGAACCGAGTCCTAGCTTTATAAAGCATTACCAAGGCTTGTTTCATTGTTCGATTGCTTTTAATCAAACACAACTGGCATTGTGCTTTCATCCTGATATTCTGTCATTGAAGGTGAATAATATTGCGCAACCGCTCAAGACCAAAATATCGCAACAAGCGCCTCAAAACCAACATATCGGCACTAAAATAGAAGAGTTAATCTCGATGGGACTGGCCAGTGGCAATGTCAGTATTGATGTGATTGGGCATAGTTTAGGATTACATCCGCGGAAGCTTCAGCGGCTTCTGGCCAAAGAAAGACTAAGCTATTCGCAGATCCTCGACAACGTCAGGCAACAACATGCTTGGCAATATATTACGCACACGCAATTTGATATGTCGAGTATTGCTTATATGTTGGGGTATAAAAACTTGGCAACGTTTAGCCGTGAATGCAAAAAATGGTTCGGGGGAAGTCCAAGTCAACTACGTAAAATGACAGATCTATAACCAAAGGAAACAAGCCATGAGCAAACCACTTAAACTCGTTTTAACACTCGCTGCATTTGTTGCAATTGCAAGTTTAGTATACTTAGCTGGCTATTTATCTCTTTCCACTACCCCGTTAATCGCCTTATTGCCTGTCGCTATTATTTTAGTCGGTATTGTTTTTTATATTCGTATCAATGAAAACGATTCGTGATCTTAATCAATACGTTAGTAAGCCAAAGATTATAATTGTTATTAAAGTCACATAATTAATCTTAAATTGCTCAAAAAACAACCATTACCACTTTATGGATTAGAGGCCTTATCTACTAATATATAATTTTATTGATCTATTTATGTAAATATGATGTTAATACTATTAATGAATTGGTAATTTTATACCAATCATTATCAACGTGTTAATTGAATAATCATACAACAAAGAGAATAAATGATGAATAGTATCGATAATAAGACTAATTTTTCATTCAGAAGTATTAGTCTCAAAACCGGTGTTTGTCAAACTAGTTGTCGCGATTAACCTATTTTACACCTTCAATTTCAA